>OGYQ01001148.1_pt1 | contig 15751 bp, 17 predicted proteins | sample 1576641 | NCBI WGS metagenome assembly OGYQ01 (sample SAMEA3541476, study PRJEB24748) | human gut metagenome | biome: human gut; feature: human-associated habitat; material: faeces | place: China | collected 2012
CGATAGGAGAATCCCCGCTCTGCCGTATCTAACTGATAAGATGATACGCCCAGATCGAGCACGATCCCATCGACTTTGTCAATGCCTAATCCTTGGAGCACGGACTTCATTTCACAATAGTTGCTCCGGACTATTGTGACTTTCTCCCCGAAGTCCTTTAAGCGGATGCCTGCTGCCTCTATGGCCGCTTCATCCTGGTCTATTCCTACAATACTCCCCTTGTTGCCAAGGCGTCTGCATATCTCGTATGCATGTCCGCCTCCACCAAGCGTTCCGTCTACGTAAATGCCGTCCGGCTTGATGTTTAATCCATTGACAGTTTCTTCAAGCAATACTGACCTGTGTTTAAATTCCATATCTTCTCCCTCTAGATACTGAATCCACTCTCCTCCATATCAGATGCAATATCCTCAATCGTGAGTTCCAGTTCAGCATTCTTTTCATCCCATCTGGCCTTGTCCCAGATCTCGGCACGCTTCCCCATACCGATAAACACAACCTCTTTCTCGAGTTTTGCGTAGCTGCGCAGGGCTGGTGGGATCAGTGTTCTACCTTGCTTGTCAAGGTCGCCGTCATTCGCACTTCCCTGAAAGAAATGTGCAAAAGCACGGGCTTTTTTGTCTGTGGTCGTTGGTAAGGCGTTAAGTTTCTCTTCGAAAGCGGTCCATTCGTTTTCCGGATACACGTACAGGCAGTTCTCCATGCCTTTTGTTATGACGAAATGCTCCCCCAGATCGTCACGGAACTTGGCTGGAATGATCACCCTCCCCTTCGGGTCGATATTATGACTGTACTCTCCTTTCAACATCAGAACTCACCCTCTTTCAAAGTGGTCTGCCACTTTTGCTCCACTTTGTACCACTTTTCACCACTTTCTACCACTTGAAACCATTGTAAACCACTTCACAGGTGATTTCAACCCCTTTTTTCGTAAAAATCCAAAATAAAGGGCACAAAAAAAGAAGGCGGGACTTTCCCGTCTTCTCTTATCTTCCACTATGATATATATACGCTCATCCGCTCCGGATCATTCCCCCGTGTTCAGGCTGGTCTCATAATCTGTAATGGCGTTGTAATTCACCTCAGCAGTCTCCACAGGCCTGCTGTCCTCGTACACCCTGAAGGCTGAATATCCGATCCATCCCACCAGCGCCACAGCCAGCACGGCCACAACACAACGGCGGATGTAATACTGGATCTTCTCCTTTTTCATGGTCTTCTTGCGGTTCGCTTTTTCTTTTTTATATCTGTCCACTTTTTCCTGGCTCATCTGTGTGCACTCCTTCTATCAATCATCAGCTAGTGCCTATTCTATCACAAAAAGGAGGATTATACAACCACGATTATGCCCCCGTCAGCGGCATACATGCTGCTGATCCCCGCCGTATCCAGCAGGATCACATCCTTGGGGCTTATCCTCTCAAGGAGCATCTCCTTCACTTTCTGCGCCCGCTCGGGACAGTTGCAGTGGCTGATAGCCAGTATCTTTTCCTCCGGTTTCTTCACGCCCTGCACAACCTCGTCGATCATTTTTGCCAGAGCCTTCTTGATCCCTCTGGCCTGCCCTAACTGGCAGATCGTGCCCTGAGGCGTGGAGCCCATGACAGGCTTGATATTTAAAGCGGAGGCCATCAGAGACTTAATTCCCTTCAGCCGCCCGTTCTTGCGGAGGGTCTCCAGGGTCTCCAGGACAAAGTAGGTATGCTGGCTCTCAATGTAGCCCTCCACTGTGCGCACTACCTCCTCGAAGTCCATGCCCGCCTCCTCGCACTCCGCGATCTTCAGGGCGATCAGCGTCTCACCGACGGATGCAGAGCGGGAATTAAAGACATAGATCTCTTTGTCTCCGTACTCTTCGTGGTACAGGTTTTTCCCCAGCACGGCGCTGTTGTAGGAACCACTGAGCTCAGCAGACAGAGTCACGGCATAGACTCTCTTGGCCTCACAGTGATACCCTTCCATGTACGCCTCAGGCGAGGGGCAGGAGGACTTTGGTGAATGGGGGCTCTGGGCGATCAGTGCCAGAAACCTCTTCTGATCAAATGTCTCATCATCCACAATGTGATGCTCATCAATATCAATACTCAGTGAAGCTGTCTCAAAATGTCCAGAGCGCTTCATATCCTCTGTAAGTTCCCCGCAGCTGTCCACAATAATCTTATAACTCATTTCCGATCAATCCTCCGCATTATCCGTTGCTATTATACGTAGTATCAAAAACCACTTTATATATCATAGCACAATAACCTGCAGTTGAAAAGGGGAAATCCGATCATCCCATCTTAATCTTTCTGGAAATTCCCAGAGCAAGTCCCATTTCCGCCATCAGAAAGAGGATCGACGTGCCTCCGTAGCTGATAAAAGGAAGTGTGATTCCTGTGTTGGGGATCAGATTGATCACCACAGCTACGTTCAATATGACCTGAAGAGCGATATGGGAGAAAATGCCGCTGGCCACAAGAGCGCCATACATATCCGGCGCATTCTGTGCGATCACCATGAGCCTGTACAGCAAAAGCCCGAACAAAAGCAGTACCATAATGGCGCCGAACACGCCCAGCTCCTCACAGATGACGGACAGGATCATGTCGTTCTGCACCTCCGGGATGAATTGCTTCTGGGCACTGTTTCCAAGCCCTTTTCCAAAAAAGCCGCCGGATCCCACTGCGTAGAGACCCTGCACCACCTGATAGCCAAGGCCGGAGGAGTACCGCTCCGGATCCAGCCACACAAGAAGCCTTCCCAGGCGGAAATTTCCCTCAAAGTCCCCCGCCTGCACAAGGGGCCCCAGGATCATCGGTATGAGGAGCACCGCCAGAACTCCCACCACCACAGGCACTATAAATACAGCCTTCTTGGGGTGGACGATAAAGACCATCAAAAAAGAAATGCCGAACACGATAATAGCGGTGCTCAGATTTTCCGTCAGGAAAAAGACGCAGGCCGCCGAGAGCGCTCCCCAGCAGAGAACCCGCACAACCCCTGCCAGGGTATTGATCTGTTTTCCAACCTGGCAGATCACCACCGGGATGAAAAGGATGACTGCGATCTTCGCAAGCTCGGAGGGCTGCAGCTGCTGATTAAAAGGAAGCCGGATCCAGCGCCTGGCGCCGTTCACTTCTTTTCCCAGAGGAGTCTGCACCAGCGCCATCAGGATCAGAGAAAAGAAAAAGATCCGCTTCGCCAGCTTTGCCCAGATATGGTAGTCGATCAGCGAGACTATGTAAGCTCCCGCCGCGCCCGCCAGGCAGAAAAAGATCTGTCTCTTAAAATAGTACATACTGTCGTTATAGTCCACCTGGGCCGCATAGGCACTGGCACTGTAGAGCATGACCAGGCCAAAGCAGATCAGGAAGACCATGGAGGCCACCAGACTGTAGTCAAAGTACCGTATACTGTTTTTCACTCTCGCCCGCACCTTCTCCGATCTCGTATAGGTTCCCCGCGGACTTCCGTTCCCCCTGCTGCGGTCAGGCATCTGCCTGACTTTGCTGTTTCTGTTGTCCATTCTATTTACACTCCAATCATTGCGTCAGTCTACATCGACGCATATATTATAACGGCAACCGGAGATAAAAACAAGCCCGGAGCGGGCGCGCCGTGGAGATGCGCCTCCCGCCGGACCGGGCCTGGCTTGGTGCTCATTTTATTTTCCCAGATCAAATGCCGGGTTGAATGCATAGAAGTTGCGGCTGTCCAGATGATCCTGTACAATGCGCAGGCTCTCGCCGAATCTCTGGTAATGGACGATCTCCCTGGCCCGCAGGAACCGGATGGGGTCTGCCACCTCCGGATCTTTCACAAGCCGCAGGATGTTGTCGTAGGTGGTCCTGGCTTTCTGCTCTGCCGCCATATCTTCATGCAAGTCCGTGATGGGATCCCCCTTGGACTGGAATGTGGTGGAGCTCCAGGGCACGCCGCCGGCAGACTGAGGCCACAGAGCCAGCGTGTGATCCACATAGTATTTGTCAAAGCCGGATCGCTCGATCTCCTCCGGCGTCAGGTTCTTCGTGAGCTGGTAAACAATGGCGCACACGATTTCAAGGTGAGCCAGCTCTTCTGTTCCGACATCTGTCAGTGTACCTGTCACTTCCTTGTAGGGCATGGTGTACCTCTGGGAGAGGTAGCGCATGGAAGCCCCCAATTCACCGTCAGGGCCTCCGAACTGCAATAACCGATAGTATTATATATAAGTAAGAATTGCTGATTTCAGTTTATCAAAAAGTGCAGGCAATTCCAGAATACTTCTTTATTAAATGGCAAATCAACAATTACTGTTCTGGAAAATGGAGCAAATGTTATATATCTTCATAAACACGGAAAACTTCGTATTTTGGAGTTCAATGCTCCGATTGGAAACCTACAGGGCTATACCATTCCTGTAGATAGTCGTCCAAGCAAGACCAAAAGCGTCAACTGTAATGCCTTTGGTCCCGGCGGCACTTACAGAATGTTAGGGTTATTGGTTATACATACTGATGGCAAAATGGAAGGGCTATATGCCACTGCGTATAACACAAATACGGGTATGACTACGGCTGATACCAATATACTGCAGGGCGAGGCTGTGTGGGTCGTCGATTAACCTATAAAATAACTTGTGTCAATACGGATAAAATTGCTATTCGCTCCATTTACTACCCGAAGTGCACCATCTGTATCTATTGTGATTGCAGTAAAATCGGCATCCGTTGACACCATTCTTTTTTGTTGTGCAGGGGCAAATTCTTGCGGTATGTTTGCAAATGTCCACTCTGCTAATAGTTGACCAGTCGTAAAGGATAATGTTAAATACGCAACATTTCCAATTTTATATAATTGATAGTAATTAATTATTCCACGACCTTCATATGCAGTTACTACGCCCTCGGTCATAGCGAATTTGCCATTTAATAAAGAAGGTGGAAGATTACACCAAATATGTCAGGTTACGTCTCTCGGGTCAGGCCGCGCCTCTAAAGAAAACATCCCCGGAGCTTCTGACGGCTCCGGGGATTGAGATTAAAACCGCCCCTGGTTGAGTGCAGTTTGTAACGCCCGGACGGTGGCCGGTCCGAAAGAGGCGTCCTGAGCGAGGCCGTAGTGGGCCTGGATGCCACGGATTGTTGCGGGGCCAAGAAGGCCATCAATGGCGCCACTATATCTTCCCTCGGATGCCAGCTGCCGCTGTACGGCCCGGATCAGCTGTGAGCCATATCCACCGTATGTTACGCAGCCAGTATACAGATTGGGGCGCCAGTACGTCACACAATCAGGCACAAGCTGTCCGGATACGATACCATCCACATAGGTACCCATGACAGACTGCCACTTTTTCACTGTAGCCGGCCCGCAGGATCCATCCACAGACAGGGCGCCGGATACAGCACCCGAAGTGATCGTAATCGCTCCGGACGGCGCAGGAACGCTGTAATTCGGGTCGTCCAGCAGTTTGTTGACCTCCTGGGCAATCCAGGGGAACTGACTCTCCAGGTATGCCCCTGGGCAGTCTGTTGCCTGGTACCACTTGTGCATTAACAGATTACCACTCTTTCCGCCAGTATAATTCAGACGAAAACCATACCTTCTACAGATATCAGCACAGAGCTTCACAAGACTCTGCATTGCGGCGGCTGAACTATGCCAAGACCCGCCTATTACATCGTCCGCAACCTCAATGGTGATACTGTCATGGTCAATCTGGTTGCCTGTTGTCCATGCTCTGTCTTCCTCCTGCACATAGCAGGCAATGCGTCCATCAGAACCAATTCCATAGTTGCTAGATGCCTGCCTGCTAGAAGGGGCGAATACATTACCACATGTTTCTATAGACAGGTTCCCGGCCATGTGGTGAACGATGATGTTTTTGATGCTTCTATATCTCGGGCTTGTTCTGTTCGGGCTAATCCGAACATAACTTACTAATCCGCTGTAGCTCATCACACTTCATCCTCCTTTCCCATCTCATTGAGGTGGTCTAATGCCTCCTGGTTGATGTCCTTCTCGTCTGTGACCACATCAGCGATCACTACGCCTTCCTCAAATACTTCTGCCATAATAATCTCCTTCCTGCCGGCCGTTGCGCCGGCGCAATCAGTCTGGTCTCACTGCTACTCTCCAATGTCCGCCGGCCCGAGTCCAGATATCAATCCAATCCCCGTCCCGGCGCACATGATCCACCTGCCGGCTACGGCAGATCCTGATGTATGCAGACGCCGGGAGCACGTATCCATGCTCCCGGACAACTCTGTCAATCTCCGGATCCGTCATTATCTGTCTTTCCCCCGGCCTTATCCTCTACCTGTGTTTTAATATTTTTCACCAGCGGATCCAGAAATGACGGGATATTAACTCCTATGTCCTTCAGATTTTCCAGGATACTGATCAGCTCATTGCATATGATCCATATTGCCACGACACACGCCACCAGAAACTCGCACGGGATCACGATATGGAACTGATCTGTTGCATATACAATTAACTGGTCTATGATAGCTCCTATGACCACCAGGAGCCACATGCACACCTTTTTTATGATGCCCCTGATGCTCTTATAGCTACTGATGCCCCCATCCTCACGGTATGGTGATGCTGCCAGTCCCGTGACATAGTCGATCACACTGCACAAGACCATCAGCAACACCGGCAGGGCTAGATCCCCAAGCAGTGCCGAGAGAAATGCAAAAATCGCTGTAAAAATCGCTTTGATAGCTGTCGCCTGTTCCATTTTCTTCATATACCTCACTTTCCTTTCTATGTTACCTTGACACTGATCTCATGCATCAGGATCTCCGGCGGGATCTCATAGGTGTATTCCAGCGTGTATGTGGCACTCTTGGCCATCGGCTGGATGAGGGCGGACAGGATTGTCTCCGTGTCACTCTTCTTTTTAATCTCGCACTTGCCAGACGCTTCTGTCTCTTTCCCCTTCATCAGGGCGTATTTTGCGCTTGTCACGTCAAACGGCTTCCCACAGGGGCTGGTCACGCTGATACACACATACTTTTTTTCTCCCAACTCAAATGTGACCTGTTCTGTCATAATCCCACCGCCTTCCTGCAGCATTTCAGCCGCGCATTGTATTTTTCTGGAATGATATCCGCCTCATACAGCTGTACGAGGCGGGCCACCCACGGAAGGAGAAGCAGCCTTACCTCAGACTCCTCTCCCTCCAGGCGGGCGTCAAATCCATCTCTTAACAACCTAGCCTCCGTGTGTGCGTGATAATCCAGCATCACGGTACACTGCAGATGGCCCCGCAGGCCGCTGTCAGACTCCGCCCAGATCTCTATATCTTGTAGCCCCGGCATCCTGGGGGCGTACCCCTCCCAGTACCCCGGACGGTCTGGGACGGGCGTGAACTCCACTTCTGTGTCGTTCACTACCCCATATACTCTAATAATCATCAGTCTGCCGGATCCGTCACCTTGAAGGTGATGTGGATCGTGCTGTTGGCGTCCACGGTGGTTGCCTCGGCCTCCACTTCGCTGATGACCGGCGCCTTGGTATCTACTGTCACATGCCTGGTCACAGATGTAGTCTTTCCGATGCTGTCCTCGGCGACTACTGTGATTGTATTCTCACCCTCCTGCAGGGTGATCTCCTTACTGAAGGCTCCGCCCTCTCCAACTGATACAGTCTCTCCGTTAATCTTGACGTTGGCTAGTGTCACCGCATCTGATCCGGCTGCCGCAGTACCGGCCACAGTTACCTTATTGCTGTTGGTCAGCAGTCCCTCTGTGGGAGATGTCACATTCAGGGTAGGTGCAGATGTGGAAATAACGAACGTCACTGACGCAAGGTTGGATACGTTGCCGTCGTTGTCGGTCACCTGCAGGCTGACACTGTTGGAACCGTCTGACAGGTTGGTAGCGTGATAGGTGCACGTCTTCTTCCCGTCTGCTCCATCCGACCAGGACAAACCGGAAGACACCTGCACGTTGTTGACCTTGAATACCACAGACGCCATGTTGAGGCCGGAACCTCCGGCATCCTGCAGCTCCATGACGATGTCCTGTGTAGCGCTGCCAAGCACACTTCCCTGTGTCGGGGATACGATGGTCGCTGTTGGCTTAGTCTTCTCCAGGACGCGGATATTCAGCTCATCGCCATAGGTAGGGTCCGAGGCTTCCATCACCGTCTCATTTCCCGCCGCATCCTTGGCGTGCAGTGTGATTGGATATGTATGGTTGGGCTGGCTGTATGATGACTCAGCACCAGCCGGGATATCCACTTCCCATGACTGCGTTTCATCGCTGTAAGTCGCATTGTATCTTGAACCTTTATATTCAGCCCAGCTTTCTACTATTTGACTCATGTTCTACTTCCTTTCTGATGATATTGGATAATCGTATGGGTAGTCATACGGATAATCTACGTCATACCAGACCTCATACGATATGCGGATATGCTCCCCGGCGGTGACCGTGGTCTTCTCCGCTTTCACATCTTTGATCTCTGCTGCCATATGCTACCCTCCGCTTCTATTCTTCCACCTGCTGCCACAGGGCTTCTGTCCCCTGTGCTCCAGGCTCCCATACATTGTTATCTACCAGGGACTCCCAGGTCTTCCCGTTGTGCGTGACCTGATCGCCTGTCATATACGGGTTTGTACTGTCAGGCTGCTCCCATTCTCCAATCCCGGTCCCTTCCTGTCCGGCCAGCACCTTCGCCCACAGGGACGGGGAATTTTCCGGGTTCCAGTCTGCCTGTGACGTATGTGCCTGCAGGCACTTATACAACTCGCCGTTATAGGTCGCCTTAAAATCTTTCGCATATGACACCCCATTCGGGTCGTATGCTGGATAGATAGCCTTGACCTGTACAGCCTGCTCGTCCGTCAGGCTCTGCGCCTGGATCTGTGCCACTGCGATAGCGGCCTGCTGTACCTCTGCCTGTACTTCCGGCAGTCTTTCCGGTCGGTACATCGTCACGCCGTATATCTTCCCGGTGTAGATTTCCGTCCGATAGAACGCCGTGTATCCCTCATATTCTGCTATGGTCTGCCCGCGTTCCTGGACTGTCATCTTCGCCGTGCGTCCTGTGTCCTCAAACAGGACTCGGAGCTGCTCCGGGGTGTTCCCCACGGTCAGGATGTTCAGATAATCGCCCTGGGTTTTCACTTGCTGGACGGTTATCTCCGTGGCATCGTTGAAAATGATTTTCATATTTCTCCTTTCCGCCGCCTGCTGGCGGCATAAAAATAAGAGCCCTGGGGCTCTGATTGATAAAGTGACAATATTAACTAAATGGCAAAACATTAAAAACGGAAAATCTGGACAAGGTTTTTTCCGGGGGATTTCTGAATATCCAGGAATACAATTTCACCGAAGGCAAATCCATATCAGAAGAAAACATTGTGTATATCCGAGCAGGATTGCAGGAATTTGGCCTATACAATACCTGGTCATCATTCCCGGCTGTGATAGGATTGGATACTGACGTGTCTCTGACCTACTATGTAAATGACGGTGCATATTACAGCGTCAAGGTATCTGTGTCCGAAAATTCTGTAACTGTAAAAGATATATCAAAGGGGTCAAATTGGCAATCTGTTCAAATGTACTTGGAAATCTATAAACTATAGATCTACTTCCCTTTATAGGAAAATGCCATGATTGCATAGGTCACCGCGGTGCTCATTCCGATGTATGCCGAATTTGTGTCTTTGTCCAGGTTCACGTACCCGTATCCGGCAATTTCCATATTCTGGAATACCCCTATCACGGGGGCATGAACAGCTGTGCTGCTGGCGTTTGCAAATGGTAACTGTACGCGCCCTGTGGCGGCGTTGAGAGCAAACATACCATTCACATGCACGATGTTACTGCCTTTTTCCTTGAATATGTTCAGATTGCCTACGGAATACTCGGAAAGTTCCATTTTGCCATTTAGTTCAGGAATGGATGGAAGCGTCTCAAACAACGGCTCTACTGCCACGACATTGAGTCCCTCCAGTCTAGCACGATACAATTTCATATCATGGGTAAGAGCTCCAGCCCGAAGATCAGTGTCCGTAATTTCTGGATCTGACGCATCCCCAGAGGTTGCGGTCCCTTTTATGACCTGAAATTCAGCGCCCCCAAACTGTGTCTCTTCATTCTTTTCGAAATGCCGCACAATAATGTCATTCCGGTTCATTCCCTGCTGGCCGTTTTCAATCGTGACATCATGATAATTGTTTACCGCAATGACATCCCTCACTCCACAGTAGACCATAACCCCGTCAAATATCCTTATCGAATTATTGGACAGTAGTTGTGCCTCTAACTTCTGTCCGGTTGGCAACACATAATCCCCTGGACCATATGTGCCTATATTCACATCCATTATCTGCTCTGGTGTGATGTGCTCATCCCCTATTCGGACTTCCAGTACTTCAGACTCAGTCATATCAATCCTCTCCTTTCACTTTTGGCGTGATTTTTGTAATGCCATTCCCGCTTACCTTTATGATTTTCTGTACGACAGGACTTTTCATTTTCAGTCCCGTAATACGCTCTCGTCCGCCAACAATATCTCCAATCTCCAGATACTGGCCAGAATTAACAGACACATTCATTTCTGTATAGTTCATTTCTTCTTTCAGGCGCTTCCTGCCATAGGTCTCCAGTGCAGCAGCATCCTCGGCACTACTGTAATCGTAATAGGACTCTATCTCATCAATACCGGTATAATACTGTGTTTTCTGGATACTTCCATCCGGCCAGGCATAGAGGTCAACCCTTGTCCGCTGACTCAGTTCACCTTTCCCGAGGCAGATCAGATGATTGGTGCCATTACTGTAGTCCTTGATATCCACATTCACGTTTCCGTCCTGGCTATATTCCGCTACGCATGAATAGTCCGTAATGGCTACCACTTTCACTTCTACATAGCCATCTCTTCCACTGTTTCCCTGCCGATATGCTATATCAATCCTCGCCCCGAGAGGTTCCAGCGCCTCCTGGAGAACATCCAACAGCATTTCCTGCAGCGGAACTTGATAATTATCGAACGTATACCCGCTGTCCACATCCGGCACCACAAAGAGACCAGATATTCCCATCTCTGAAAAAATACTCCTGATCACCGCATTGGCTTCCCCGTTCAGATACCGATAATCCTGACCGGTCGGAGGCTCCAGAGCCTTCTGGTTGATCATGCCGCGCCAAGTGCTGCCGCCAAGTTTTATTGTTTGCTGTGAAGTGACCGGATTGAAGATACGAATAATCCCGCCGTACTCTGTCCCCGGGCAAAAAAACGAGCATCCCTTCTGGTGTATCTCGGGATCATAAGAATTGATATCCACTTCTATTTCAAAGTCGTTGTCCACGCCGATATCAATATCAATCCCCTTGTGCGCAAGGTAGCCTTTTTCAACGGCATTGACATCCGTTATAACGAACTCCACGGTGGCTCACTCCTTTCGTGATACAACGTAATATCAATCCCAAAGTTTCCCGGCCACGTCACTGGATTTCTTCCAGCAGATATCTTCTGGAATATATAATTGTCTCGGTTCCAGTCAGCAAAAAGATTTTCTGTGTCGCCATAGACTTTATGTTTTGTTACTGTGCGTGAACGGCTGTCAATGACTAGATATTCGCCGTCATACAGTGTCGTCTGTACTTCATAGAGACGCCCGCCAATTCGCACATATGGGTTGATGCATGGGCCATAAAAGATCATGCTGAAATTGCTTTCGACAAAATCATTGTTCTGTAGATACTGCAGATTGTACTGGCCCGCATATTCGTATTCATAATCATATGGATAATCTAGGCCGTTTGACATCTCCCCTGCTCCCGAGGACTGAGGATATAGGCTCATCGTCTGCTCTGTCGTCCATACCGGCATAGGCGCCACAAGTGTCACATCATTATCCAGCAAACTGGAGTCGCTTTCCCATTCACTCTTGTTCGATGCGATCAGAAAGCACAGCAGATAGCTGTCTCCGAAGTATAGTTTCCCGGCAGACTTGCGCAGTACGTCATATTCTACCGTCTCGTAAAATCTGTCTATTGCCGCATAATAGTCTTCCTTCCCATAGTTGACAACCGAAAGAGTCAGGTTTTTCTCCTGTATGGATCTGTAAAATTCGGTGATCTCTCCTCCGTTCAAAGACGTAGATGTGCTGTCATAATCCCATTCATAGTCAAACAGGTCGCCTGTCTGCAACAGATAAGGAGGCGACAGCAGATCCAGTTTTGTGCCTGCGCTATTCACGTAGTATATATCCTTCACCTGTTGGCCACCTCCCTTACAAGTCTTCCCCACTCGCGGTCTTTTGTATAAATGCCCATGCCTTCCATTTCTCTTGCTATAATCGCCCCGGCAGAAGAGGCAAATTCCTTTGCCAGTTTTTTGATATCCTCATCGGATAACTGGACGGTCTGCGTCTTATTGCGCTCTCTCCAAGCCAGGTCCTCCTGAGCTTTCACAGCGGCAGCCACATTTGCGGCCACCTGGTCCTGCTTGTCATCCACAGCCATATACACCCGGGACATTGTTTCAGGGATATCCAGCTCTCGGAGCTTTACCTGTAATCCAGATACATCAAATGCATCTAATGTCTTATCAGCCAGTTCTGCCGCAGATGCTTCTGCCAGTGCTTCGCTCTCCTTGATACCCTCTTCGAGGCCTTGGCCGAACCAGCGTCCGACCTTTTTCATTTCTTTCGATGGGGACGCAATGCCGAGGGCCTGCTTAGCCGCCGACAAGGCTCCCGCGGCCAGTTCTGCCGCCTTAGACGCGGCACTGCTGATCCAGGACCCAATTCCGTTCACAAAACCCGAACCAAAATTTGATCCGGAGGAATATCCGTCTGCAGTGTCTGCTCCAGACTTCGCATTATCTGCCAGGCTTTTGCCCTTCGCATTTGCCTCTCCGGTTTTGCTTCCGACACCCGAAGAATACTGAGAGCCGAATGTGCTTCCCGTTGAGGTAGGATTTACGCTACCCGCGCCGGAATTTGCACTGTCAGACAGGCTTTTGCCGACACCAAAAATACTGCCGACTATCCCACCGATGCCGCCGCTGAAAAGTCCACCGAACCGGGTTCCTGTCCCAAAGGGATTAACACTTCCAGCCCCGGAATTGGCTGCATCAGCATTTGCCTGTCCCGCAGCACGAGAATTCTCACTCTGCGAAGATACCCCCAAGCCAAAAAAACTCATGACATTCGCGCCAATTCCCTGCAGCTTCTCTCCCAGGCCCGACTCTGTGAATTTCCCTAGGAAGGAGGTGACAAATTCGCCAGCTTTTGTGAGCACACCTTCTTTTCCGCTATCAATGCCGTTTCCGGCTCCTTCCATAGCCAGCCGGAAGATCTCTTCTGTCTTCTTGGATGGAGAATGTTCATCCAGCGCAGCCCGGAGAGTTTCGAGAAATGCCTCAACGCCCTCCTCTGCGGGGTCTTTTAACTGGTCAAATCCTTCCAGGCCATCAAGGGCGCCGTATATTGCCTGGGCAAATGCTTCCCGTGTTTCGCCGTCCAAATCGTCAAACTGTTCCAGCATCCCCTGTACAGCCCCGCTGGCCTCTGCTGACAGCTGTCCTCGCATATCTCCGGCCACCAGAGCAGCCACGGCCTCCGGAGGAACTTTCGCCAGCTCTTCGGCCGTCTGTGGTGCCACTTTGGCAAACTCTTCCAGGGCAGACTGTGTTGCGCTTTGAGCCTGGGTCAGCATCGCCTGCGTAAATCCAGGCGTACCCTTTTCGACCTCCTGCCGGATCAGCGCCTCCATGTTCGACACATCAACCACCTGCTGCTGCAGCTCTTCGTTTGTGGCTGCACTCGCCGTCTTTATGCCGGCTGTAATCTGACTGATTGCCTGCTCAATGGCCTCCGCATTCCCGGAAGCGGCAGCTTCAGCAAGGGCGGTATACATGTCGATGTCATTGGCATACTGAGCTAAAAGGGCTGTATTTTCTTCATAGGCCTCTTTGTTTTTCTCATAAGCCTCCTGGGCGCTGTCAACGTCTTCCCGCTGTCTTTTTATCTTCTCCTCAAGCGTACTCACAAGCGCCTTGTTGCCATCAATAACAGCCTGGTCATGCTCAGCTTCAAGCTCGGCCAGCTCAGCGCTCTCTTTCTTCACGTCATTCTCAGCCTGTTTCATGGCCGTATAGGCCTCAGATGCTGCGGATGCCGCCTGCATCTGATTAGAAACTGCTTCTTCATACTTTGCCTGCTGAGCAGTCATGACCGCGTCAATCCGCTTCTGCTGTATCAGACTTTGTATCTGCCCCTGCAGTTCCTGGTAATTACTGATCACGCCATCTGTCATGGATATCTCCAGACCCAGAGCACTGGAAAGCTGGGACGTGATAAATGCCGCCCTGTCCTCTTCCCCTGCTTTTACCTGGCCATTAGCATCCACGATAGTATTCAGCTCATCATTTAGCTGTCGGAGACGGTCCAGCTGTGCCACATCACTGGCGGCCTGCTCATTCTGCGTCTGTACAAACTCCTCATAGGATTTCTTGCGCTCCTGAGCAGCCTCAAGATTTTCCTGAGCAGCCTCCGTGGAGTCTCTTAAGGCCTGGGAGTGTTCTCTTTCAGCCTCTGTCTCTCTGGTCAGCACAGATTTCAGCGCTGTCCCCACTGCCAAGAGGGCCGCTGTCCCGGCCACCGCCACCCCTATCGGATTGGCGTTCATGGCTGTATTTAGAGCGGTCTGTGCTTTTGCCCAGAGTCCAGTCAGTGCCGTTGTAGCCGTAATCTGGCCATTGTACACGGCCATCAGTGTCTGTCTGAGAGTCAGACCACCATTGGTTGCCACCAACTGCAATGCGTTGGCCTTTTCCATCTTCGTGAGTGCTGCCGTTGCCACCGCATTGGCCTTTGTGGCACTCGCCGTAGCTTTTCCAATCACATTGTAGGCTTTCATGCCTGCAGTCACGCCTACCACAACAGGTAGCGCGGCATCAAAGTTTTCTGCAAGGAGCTTCGCCCCTTCTCCGATCACAGGAAGAATTCCGCTTGCCAGGCTCGCCCCGGTTGTCGCAACATTTTTCAGCGGAGTTACCAGACCCGCTGCCGCATTACTGGTCCCTGCAATATCATCTGTGACATCGTCAAATACTTCTCCCAGCTCTGCTACCACGCCGCTGATGCCGCCTGTATTAAAAGCTGAATGGAGTCGCTGTACATAGCCAATTGACTCCGTCACTACTTCTGCCATCGGGTTGCGGATGCCGTCATACAGACTGATTGCAAAATCGTCCACATTGTTTTTCAGGATCTGGATCTGGCTTTCCAAGGTCTGGTATCGCTTCTCTGCCTCGTTGGTCAGCGCATTGTTCTCATCCCATGCCTGAGTAGCAATCCCCAGGGACTCAGACAGGACATCTCCCGCGCCGGCCAGACGCAGAAGAGCATCTCTCTGCCGGATCTCGGTGATCTCCATATCTGACAGGGTGGCAATTGCGCTTTGCCCACGGGACTCCATTGACCCCAGGCCCTCGACAAATGAGACAAGAGCCTGCGCTGCATCCTGCTGGAACGCCTGCCGGAACTCATCGGCGCTCATACCGGCCACATTCGCAAACTGTTCCAGAGACTCGCCGCCCTGTTCCATGGCCAGCTGCATCTTTGTCATGATCGTCGACACAGCGGATCCGCCGGCGTCCGCCTCAATACCGACAGATGATATTGCTCCGGCCAGGCCCAGGATCTGCGCCTCACTCATGCCGACCTGCTTCCCGGCTCCAGCCAGGCGCAGGCCCATCTCTGTAATCTCGGACTCTGTTGTGGCCAAGTTATTGCCCAGGGCTACGATTGTACTTC
>OGYQ01001149.1_pt1 | contig 15740 bp, 18 predicted proteins | sample 1576641 | NCBI WGS metagenome assembly OGYQ01 (sample SAMEA3541476, study PRJEB24748) | human gut metagenome | biome: human gut; feature: human-associated habitat; material: faeces | place: China | collected 2012
GAAGATTGGTTGAATTAAGGCAAAAGGTCAGGATACCGTCTGGGTAAAGTGGATCTGTTTGGGCAGAAGCACCGTTTCCACCTTCTCCTGGAGATAGGCGTTGAGTTTATCCAGGTCCGGCTGCTCCCGGCCGGTAATGTCGGCGCACAGTTCCATACGGTGTTCCAGCCCCCATGCGATGTAAGCCTGGGCGGACTCCACGCCTTCATAGGCGCAGAGCACCCGTTCCAGCTTGCCCAGATCCAGGAAGTCCCGTCCGGTGAGGGTTTCCATCATGATGGTACGGCCGCACTGTTCCAGAATATCCAGACTGCCGTCCGGCAGGATACGGGCATGCAGGCCGGTCTGGTACAGCACGCCGGGGCCATAGGGGTTGGTGATCTTGTCGGTCCAGTTGCAGGTGGGATGGTCCATGATGTACAAAGCACCCCAGGCGCCGAGAGGCTGCTTGCGGCAGGTCTCGTCAAAGACGTAGGCTTTTACCTTCTCCTCCCCGTCCATATCCTGGAGAAGGACGCTGCCGGCAGCGGCGTTCACATCCGCCGCCTTCACAAAGTAGTGATGGGGGAACAGGTGCTTCGGCAGTTGGTTTTTCAGGCGACGCACCTAGGGTTCGGTGAGCATGGCCTTGATGATGACATCCATACACTCCATGAAAATTTCCAGCTGCTGGCGGTCAAACCGGTTGTCCCAGTAGCGCAGCTCGTAGAAATAGAAGCCCTTGGCATTGGACATAACCTGAAGATGGAAGGGCAAGGAGTCCAGTTGAATCCGTTCCCGGTGGGCAGGGGCGCCGCCGATTTCATCCAGATTCAGTATGTCGCCCTGGTACTGGAAGAACATCTCATCGGAGTGCAGGCAGGAAATATGGCACCGCATGGTTTCCATAATCTGCCGGGCAGACCGGGACAGCAGCTGGGGCACCGTCTCATGGGCCAGGTTGGTGTACCGGAACAGGTAGCTCAGGAACAGCGGTCCGGCCAGGCGGGTCCAGCGGCTGTCGGTACGGCCACTGTGGATACTGCTGCTGACCACATCTTTCTCATTGCTGAAAATGGAAATGCAGTAGTTGAAGGCCGTGAGGAACATAACGTTCTCGGAGACCTTGTGCTGACGGCAGAAGGCGTTGAGCTGGTTCGGGCTGACAGTAAACCGTCCCCGGAGAGAGGCGTTTTCCCCTCTGTCCAGATCGTGGAAGTCTTTCCGGTTCAGGATGCTCTTTTTGATGCGGACATCCTTCAGCAGCCCACGGTAATACTGGATGTCCTGCTCCCGCTTGCCTTTTTTCTCACGGGCCTTCTCGTCCAGCACATACTCAAAGAGGGTGTAGGTTTCCTTCTCCACCGGCTCTCCGGCATACAGACGGTTCAGGTCCTCAAACAGGATTTTCAGGGTCATGCCGTCACCCACAATATGGGCCACGTCCAGGAACAGATAGTTGGCACTGTCCGTCTGGTAGATGCCCACATGGTACAGGGGTTCGTCCTTGCCGTAGAGGAAGGGCACCAGCAGATGCTCCCGGGTCTGGGCAAATTCTTCGTCGCTCTGACGGTAAATGGGCACATTTACCCGCAGCTCGTCGTGGCGGAAACTTTTGTAGGCCCCCTCGTCCATCTGGATGATCGACTTGAGGCCGGGGTGGACATCGAACAGGTCCTCCACGGCAGTCTTGAGCCGCTGCAGGTCCACACTGGGATCCAGGTGGATGAGGGAGGGCAGGTTAGCGGTGGTATTGCCTCGCATGACGTAGGCAAAGTAAATCTGCAGGTTGGTGAGGGGGTACACCGCACGTACGGAGTAGTCCACCTTCTCCTCCTGCTGCTTTTCCTGATAGTAGGCTTCCAGCTTTACCACGCTGGCATGGGCCATCAGGTCGTCCAGGGTGATGGAGAAATCCATCTTCTCGGACAGGTCGGTGAGCAGCAGCACGCTGCCCATGGAATCCATGCCCGCCCGGTAAAAGTCGGTGTCGATGCCGAAGTCCTGGTGGCCCAGTACCCCGGCCACGCTGTTATAAATCTTCTGCTGCAGTTCGTTTTTGGGGAGGATGCGCTTTTTCCGGCTTTCTTCCTCTGCCTGTTTCTGGCTGAAGTAGTTGGTGCGCTTGATCTTCCGGGAGCTGGTCTTTTCAAAAGGATTCTTGCGCACCCGGAAGTTGAGGATGCGCTTGAAGCTGGGCAGCTTCTGGTTGATTTTGGCAATGCTCTCCCCCACGGCGGCCTGAATATCGGGGATGTCCATGTCCTCGGCATATCGGAAGTTGGGGTACACCTCCGCGGTGATGGTGTCATTCTCCTCGAACACCAGGATGTCTTCCACAATGGGTTCCTCGTCAAACAGATTCTCGATCTGCTCGGGGGCTACATTTTCTCCGTTGCTGAGAATGATCAGATTCTTTTTTCGTCCGGTGAGGTACAGGAAGCCATCCTCATCCAGATAGCCCAGATCCCCGGTGCGCAGCCAGCCATCTTCGGTCATGGCTTCGGCGGTGTTCTCCGGGTCCTTGTAGTAACCCATCATCACGGAAGGGCTCTTGACCTGAATCTCCCCGTCCACAATGCGTACCTGGCACCGATCCACAATCTTGCCCACCGAGGCCACCTTGTCCGGGCGGTCCCAGTCAGGGGCAGAGATAACCGGCGAACATTCAGACATGCCGTAACCCTGGCCGATGCGGATGCCCAGATCCTGGTAGTTTTTGGCCAGTTCCGGGGTCAGATAACCGCCGCCGCAGACAATCTTCCGCAGGCGGCTGCCGAACACTTCCTCCTTCAGCTGCTGGGTGGTCATCTCCGGATGCTGGGTCTTGATCATCATCAGCCGGTTGTACAGGGCCTTGGCTACCATGGGCACCGCCCGGAAAGAGGTAGGCTGGAACAGCTTCAGGTGATCCGCCAGTTTGCTCAGGTCCCGGTTGAGGCAGAGCAGCACGCCGTACCGCATGGCCGCCAGCACATCGCTGTTGATGCAGAAGACATGATGGATGGGCAGGATGTTCAGGTACACTTCCTCCACACCCTCGTCTTTGACGGTGGAGGAGAAGGTGTTGTCGATGAGGTTCCGGTTGGACAGCATGACCCCCTTGCCCCGTCCGGTGGTACCGGAGGTGAACAGGATCATGGCGCAATCATTCTCCGAAACGTCAGGGGTGACCCGGCGACCGGCGAACTCCTTCAGAAGATTGTCCGAGCAGGGCACGTGCTTGCCGTGCTGCAGGGAAATGTAGGTTTTCACCCGGGGGCAGGCGGCTTTGACGCCCTCCACCAGAGGGGCATGCTCCCAGTCATAGAACAGGATGTCCACATCCGAACGGTTCAGGCAGTCTGCCAGACCTTCCACGTCCAGCTGCACGTCCAGAGGCACCACCGTGTTGCCATTGGCCATAACCCCCAGCATCACTGCCAGGTAATGATGGCTGCTGCTTCCCAGAAGGCCCACCTGGACTTTGTGGCCGATCGCCGCATCCTGCTCCTTGACCCAGGCCGCAATGGCATGGCACTGCGCCACAAATTCTGCATAGGTCACATCATAGACCACGTCGTTGTCTTCATACCGCAGGAAAACTTTGTCGCCGTATTCCTTTCCTGCATTTTCTACCAGGTCATACACTGTTTTGGTATTCTCGTAGGTAATCATCTGTCTCCTCCTGAATGTATCATACCGTGTACCCAATTGTCTGTTTGACCATCTGTTCATTTTTTCTCAATCTTGCGCCCTTTTTTTGAGGCGCTACCGTTGAGTATACCACACAAAACGGCAAAAGTCCTTTAACAAATGTACAAATTATTGAATTGTGATCAATTTTTGGAGAATCGCAAAAATTTTACCTAAATAATTTGAACATTATTCCGCAGGTTCCACAAAAATTTTAGCCACCAAAAAAGCCTCTGGCCCAGCATTTTGCAGAAAGGCCGCACAGGCAGCAAAAAAGCCCAGGCCGTAGCCTGGGCTTTTGAAAAGTGGGATCGGTTGTTGGGTCAGTTCTTGGCGGTTTCAGGCATCCGGCCCAGCTGGGTGTTGTCGGCAGTCCGGTCCGCCAGGGCGGGGACGGGGTGCTTTTTGGTCTGGTAGCGGTAGTCTTCCCCGTTTTTCTCCTGGTAGGTCCAAATGATTTTGTGGCTGGGTACCGCCTCGGGGCCGCCCTTGTTGACCGCCTCCTGGTACCGGAAGAAGGGAGAATCCGGGGCAATCTGATCAACCGGCAGGTAGTCTTCCCCGCCGGCGGTGAGCTCCACCGTGTTTTTCAGCACCTTGCGTACATAGTCTATCTGGGGCTCGAAGCGGAGTAATTCCGGGAACTCTCCCTGGGGCAGCACCTCCTGCCACTCCTTGCCCTCATACTTTTGCAGCAGCTTGGCCGCTTTGTGCAGGTGCCCCACTTCCATGTCAAAATACCGTTCCCAGATCTTTTTCACATGGTCGTCGGTCTCGGTCTCAAAGCAGGACCAGTACAGGTAACACTCATTGTACTCGTGGAGCAGCAAATTCTCCAGCCAGGTGCAGCTGGGATCCATAAGCGCCCCGTACTGAGTGACGTGCTCTTCCTCCACCATGCCGATTTCCTGGTACAGCCGGCGGCCCAAATCGTTGGGGTAAAAGGCCCCCAGATTCATATAGTAGTTCATGGTCTGCTGTTCCGCGGCGGTGATGATGCAGGTATCCAGCATGGTGAGCAGATCCGCCTTCTTGAAATTGCAGGCCCGGCGGACGCTGTCCACGGGATGGCGGTGGTGGGCGATGGTAGGCCGCCCGGGCATAATTTCGGTGTAGCCGCCCACCAGGCGCTCTGCCTGAATGCCCTGCTCCATTTCCAGCAGATCCGCATATCGGTAGAGGTGGTCAAAGTCCTCCAGCAGCGCAAAGTTCAGCGCCTTGACCACATACGGGTCCGGTTCCCGCTGAGCCAGGATCGCGGTCAGGTCCACCGCCAGCTGTTCGTAGGTGATGGTGGTCTCCAGCTGGGTCTCGTCGGCAGGCTTCAGGTAAGCAAGCTGATGTTGTTGCTGTTGCTCCTGCCGCCGGGCCACCGCCAGTTCCCGGCGCAGATCGTTGTCCGTACAGTGGCGGTGGAACTGATGACCGAACCATACCGCCTCGTACTCGGCCCCGGTCATCAGGATGATGCGAACTTTGGTATAGGCATCGGTCTCGTCCTTGCAGTAAGCTTTGGGGTACAGGCTTTTCCAGCTCTGGAACTCCCCCGCTTTCCGGGACGGCTTCTCTTCAAAAGGATTCATACCCTGTTCCTCCCTGTTGTTTTTTCATCCGTATTATAGACAGCAGGGAGCGGATTATGCAGCGACGCAATACGGGCATTGCCATGCGGAAGGCAGCCTTCCTTCGACTGGATCAGCCGGATTCAATGAATGTGGGCGGCAGGCAAAACTCCTGCTGCCGCTCTTCTATGTCTGTTCCGGATGATATTCTAATAGATGTCGGCAGAGTGGGCGCGGCCTTGCCAATCGCCGCCGTCCGCCGGTTCCGTCTGATAGGGCCTTTTACTCCTGCCGGGAAGTCAAAATTGCTTCTTTGGCCCACAAAGAATCTTTCAGGATAGCCCGTCCCACACCGATCAGATCCGCTTTGTTGCTTTTTAGCAGAGCTTCTGCGGCGCGGCTTTCGGCAATACCGCCTGTCAGAATCACGGGAATGTCCACCACCTTTTTTATGGCTTCGGTCAATTCCTGGAAATAGCCCTGTTCTTGTACCCCGGGACGAACATAGCCGCAAAATCCACCGGATACATCCAACAGGTCAATCCCCGTTTGTTCCAAAATTTTTGCGGCCTCCACTGCATCCTCAACGGTTGAGCCGCCTTCTCTATAATCACAGGCGCCCAGCCGCAGAGCAACCGGATATTCCTGTCCGACAGCACTGCGCACGGCCCGAATGATCTCGGTATGCAAGCGCAGCCTGTTAGCCATGGTGCTTGCATCGTAGGCATCGGTGCGCTTGTTGGTCAGCGGAGAATAAAACTGATTGAGCAGATACCCGTGTGCGGAATGAATTTCCACACCGTCAAATCCTGCCTTCTTGGCCCGAACTGCAGCAGCGGCAAAATCATGAATAACTTTTTCAATATCCTGCAGTGTCATTTCCTTGGGCACCGCCGGGAATTTGGGCATCTTTACGGCACTGGCACTGTAGGAAGCGGAATAGCCCGTAATTTGGGGATTGGCTGCACCGCCTGCATGGTTGATCTGTGCGATGACTTTGGATCCGTTTTTGTGGATGAGATCAACCAGACGCTGCAGTCCCGCCACATCTTCATCCTTGGCGATCGACAGTTGCTCTTTTCGAACTTTGCCTTCCTCGCTGACATAGCTATGTTCCGTGATAATCAGACCGATATAGCCACCGGCAGATTTTTCGTCATAGTAGTCGCAGATTGATTTTGTGACTTCTCCTGTTTCGCTTGCCAGGGATGTGGCCATCGGCGGCATGACCAAGCGGTTCTTGAGTTCCAGACGGCCAATTTTTATCGGTGTATTCAAAAAGCTCATGACGGTCCTTCTTTCTCGCTGTCTTGATGCCTGTATTGTACCATGTTATACTAAAAAAAGTAAGAACGCACATTTTTGGTAGATACTACCCCAAAGGAGAGTGTGAAGATGGAAGAGCAGCAGCCCTGCCGGGAAGTAGATGTCCGTCTTTTTGCCTATGCCCTTTCACTGGTTGACGGGAAATGGAAGATGCACATTCTGTTCTGGCTATGGAAAAAGGAAGTTTTGCGCTATAGCGAATTAAAACGGGCCTTAGGGAAAGTGACGCATAAAATGCTCAGTACTCAGCTGAAAGAATTAGAGCAGGATGATCTGATTGTCCGCAAAGAATATCCGCAGGTGCCACCGAAAGTAGAATACGCCCTCTCGAAAAAGGGCAAAAGTCTGATGCCGGTATTAAGTGCCCTGTGTAAATGGGGACACACCCACGTTCCGGACAATTGGCAAATACCATAATGGAACATTATGATTCACCGCACGGGGGCCACAATACAAAATCCGAAACTGCCAGTTTGGGTAACAATCCATGGATGTGATCGGATATTACATGTACCTCTATTATTTCCATATGTTTGTAATGGCAAAGCGTTCTCTGTCAAAAGGTTATAAAAGACACAAACAGCTGGATTTAATAACCACACTCACAAGGGACCTGAAGTTTCCAGGCAAGTCGCTCCGAAAAATAATCTTGCAAGCAGTTCTTATAATGGTTATAATAATATATATAATTATGATTGCAGGAGGATAGGATGAAAGATTCTGCCGCTATCAAACGCGCCAACAAGGCCCGGATCGGTCGCCTGCTGCGCGCCGGGGAAGCCTACACCAAGCAGCAGGTTGCTTTGCAAACGGGGCTGAGTGTGGCCAGCTGCAATACCTACCTGAATGAGATGGAAGCCACCGGCGAAGTACTGGGCGAAAGCCAACGGATTCATGATGTAGGACGCAATTCCGTTGTTTACAAACTGAATGAGGCGTATGAAAGTATCCTCTGCATTTCCTTTGCCTTGCTCCAAGGAGTAAAATCTATCACCACATGGGTTCTGTCCCCCACCGGGAACCTGCTGGATCAGCGAAAATGTACCTTCGATTTTCTGGACGCTGCCGTTGTACAACAGGAAATTGCCGTAACATTGGAGCGGTTTTCCAATGTGAGCCAAATCATAGTAGGCACGCCCAGCATTGCAGAGAAAGGCGTGATCCGTCATAGTGATCTTCCGGAACTGGAGAATGTTGCGCTGAAAGACCTGCTGGAAACCAAGTTTAAACTGCCGGTTTTCCTGGCCAATGATATGCACTACAAGGTGTATGGCTATTACCGGCAGGAGCAATGTTCCGACGAGATTATCACGCTGGTCAACTACCCGTCCGGCGTACTGCCCGGAACGGCCACGGTGCACAAAGGCGTTTTGCTAACCGGCAAAAATCTGTTTGCCGGCATGGTCGGTTTTCTGGATTACGGCATAAGCCGAGAGGAACAGATCAAACGGCTGCAGCGCCCTACGGCGGAACCGTTGATCATCCAGGCCACCATCGCCCTGATCTCTATCTTGAATCCTCACCGGCTTGTGCTGACCGGCGACCTTTTGCAGCAAAGGGACCTGGACCGGATTCGTACCGCCTGTCTGCGCTGTATTCCCCAAGAATATATGCCGGATTTGCGCTTTGTTCCCGACGTGGAAGAGTATTACCGGTGGGGCATGTACTGGACCGCCATGGACAGAAAGGAGAATATCCCATGACTGAACGGGAAAAAATGCAGCACGGGTTGCTTTACGATGCCAATTATGATGCGGAGCTGCTGGCGGAAAGAGCGCGTTGCAAGGATCTGTGTTTTGCCTATAACCAACTGCAGCCCTCGCTGGTAGCACAGCAGGAGGAAATCATCCGCCGACTGTTGGGCAAAACCGGACAACGGTTTTGTATTACGGCCCCTTTCTGGTGCGATTACGGCTGTAATATCGAAATCGGCGAAAATTTTTACACCAATCACAACTGTGTGATTCTTGACGGTGCCAAGGTCACATTTGGTGACAATGTGTTCGTCGCTTCCAACTGTACCTTTTCCACTGCTGGGCATCCGCTGGACACCGAACAGCGGAACCAGGGACTGGAGTATGCCTACCCTATCACCGTCGGCGACAATGTGTGGTTTGGGGCTTCGGTAACGGTACTGCCCGGCGTTACCATCGGCAGCAATGTGGTGATTGGAGCCGGTAGCGTCGTGAACCGGGACATTCCGGACGGTGTGGTGGCTGTAGGCAACCCCTGCCGTGTATTACGGAAAATCACCGAAGAGGATAAGAAAAAATATGGGAGAAAACAGCCATGAAATTTGATGTAAACCAGTTACGATGGACGCGGCAGCCGAAAAGCTGCACGATCACGCCGGCTAAAATTGAAATCGTTACCCTGCCTCACACCGACCTGTGGCAGCGGACCTATTACCATTTCCGCAATGACAACGCTCCGGTACTGCAGATGTCCACCTCCGAACGTTTTTTCTCCTTTGTAGTAAAAACAGAATTTGCCGAAAGCCACCACCGTTTTGACCAGTGTGGCGTGGTTCTGTATCTGGACAGCGAAAACTGGCTGAAAGGTTCCATCGAATACGAGAACGAACAGTTTCAGCATCTGGGCAGCGTGGTCACCAATCACGGTTGGTCGGATTGGGCCACCACCGAGATCTCTGCCCAGGTAAAATCCATGTGGTATCGACTGAGCCGCCGACAGGATGATTTTTGCATAGAATGTTCCGCGGATGGCATACAGTTCCACCAGATGCGCGTCTGCCACCTGCATGAAGCCAAAGGTGAGATTCAGTTCGGTATCTACGCCTGCAGTCCGGAAGATTCTTCTTTCCGCGCAGTCTTCACCCATATGGAACTGACGGATTGCAAGTGGAAGGCACATGACGGCCAAGCCCCCGACGAGGAATGTTGATACGCTGAAGGGCCTTGCTTTATACGAAAATACACCCCGTTTGATAAACAGTATCCCCTGCTGTCTACCAAACGGGGTGTCTTCAATCGCCTGATTCATTTCATACGCCGTAGCGGTTTGCCGATGCGGCAACCACTCCGGTGTTTTGCATCTTTATCCTGAAACTCCCGATTGCCGGGACTCAGGGAATATACTTCATCCCCCACTGGGAGATGGCGTAGAAAACAGGCAGCAGATCCCGGCCCTTTTCTGTCAAAGAATACTCCACTCTGGGCGGGATCTCATTGTACTGTTCCCGATGCACCAACCCGTCCCCTTCCAACTCTTTAAGCGCATTGGTCAGCATGGTATTGGTAATGGGGGTCAGCATCTTTTTCAGTTCCCCAAACCGCATGGGAGACTGGATACACAGTTCATAGATGATCTGAAGCTTCCATTTTCCCTGGAGCATCTGAATCACCGGTGTGACAGGGCAATTCCCCTTTTCCGTTAAAATGACACTGCTCACCCGGCGCTGAAATTCTTCATAGGTCATGGACGGATTCATAGATTCGCCTTCCCTCTATTGGTATGGTTTTACGTACCAGGTACAAATATTCTGCGTACTTGAACCTCATTGTATTCTTAGTATAATAATTATATCGGCCTTGAGCTGGTCCGTCAAACGCATCTATTCGGAGGCAGAAATACCCACGTTATGAAAGAATGGAGGAACGATCTATGGCGGTGTGCATCAAGTCCAAAATCCAGAACATGAATCTGGTCATCGGCTGTACCATCGGATGCAGCTACTGCTATGCCAGAAACAACGTGCGGCGGTTTCATATGATCGAAGATTTTGAGAACCCGGAGTTTTTTCCCGGCAAGCTGCGGCTCATGGACAAAGCCCGCCCGCAGATCTTTCTGCTCACCGGGATGAGTGATTTTTCCGGGTGGAAACCCGAATGGCGGGCACAGGTATTTGCCAAAATGGCGCAGAACCCACAGCACCAGTATCTGTTCCTGACCAAACGGCCGGAGGAGATCCGTTTTTCCACCCGCCTGGACAACGTCTGGTTCGGTGTGACCGTCACGTCCCGGAAGGAGAAACACCGGATCGCCGATCTGCGGCAGCATATCCACGGCGGGCACTACCATGTCACCTTCGAGCCGATGTTTGACGATATCAGTACGGTGGACCTTGCGGGCATCGAGTGGATCGTCATCGGAACAGAAACCGGGCATCGCAAGGGAAAATCCGTATCCAGGCCCGAATGGGTACGGAACCTGACCGAACAGGCCCACACCCTGGGCATTCCGGTTTTTATGAAAGAAGATCTGCTCCCCATTATGGGGGAAGCACAGATGATCCAGGAATTGCCCCCGGCATTCCACAAGGTTCTGGAGGAACAGGAAAAATGGCAGAAATGACCCAAAACGGCATCCTGATCCGGGATGTCGAGACCAAAAATATCATGACCAAGTCCAGCCTTCCGGTGGGTGGATACTCGGTGAATCCCTATGTTGGCTGCACGCATGGCTGCAAATACTGCTATGCCTCCTTTATGAAGCGCTTTACCGGCCATACCGAACCATGGGGCACCTTTCTGGATGTGAAACACTGGCCGGAGATCAAAAATCCACAGAAATACCGGGGACAGCGCGTGGTCATCGGCTCGGTGACCGACGGCTATCTGCCTCAGGAGGAGCAGTTCCGGAACACCCGCAAACTGCTGGAACAACTGCGAGGAAGCGAGGCGGAGATTCTCATCTGCACCAAATCCGACCTGGTGGTGCGGGATCTCGACCTGCTGAAACAGCTGGGCAAGGTCACTGTTTCCTGGTCCATCAATACCCTGGACGAGGCCTTCCATCAGGATATGGACAAGGCCGTCAGCATCGAGCGGCGTCTGGCTGCCATGAAAACCGTCTACGATGCGGGCATACGCACCGTCTGCTTTATCTCCCCCGTGTTCCCCGGCATTACGGATTTTACGGCGCTCTTTCACCGGGTAAAAGATCAGTGCGACCTGGTGTGGTTGGAAAATCTCAACCTGCGGGGCGGGTTCAAACAGGATATTCTGGACTATATTCAGGAAAAGTACCCCGATTTGGTTCCCTTGTATCGGGCCATCTATCAAAAAGGAGACCGGAGCTATTTTCGGGAGCTGGAAGAGCAGGCCTCCCGGCTGGCGGCAGAGAATGACTGTCCCTTTATGGACAACGAATTGCCTTACGGTCGGGCAACACCCGGCCATCCCGTGATCGTGGACTACTTTTATCACGAGGAGGTACGGGGTTCGGAAAATACCGGAAAGCGGAAAAAAGCTTGAACGAAGAGATATTTTCTCCTGTTCAATAAACCTCGCAGTCTTTTCGACCAATCAAAAAGGAGCACGGCAGAATCCAACCTTCTGCGTGCTCCTTTTCTTTTGCTGATGTCAGATATAGCCGCTCCTGCAAACCTGACGCGGCTGCGCCTTTGCTTCGCTTTCGACACAGCAATTTGAGTTACTCCTGTGTCATGGACGCCTTGTACTCAGTCCCCCACTGTTCCATAGAGGCAAGAATCGGGCGCATCGTCTGTCCCAACTCACTCAGCGCATATTCCACCCGAGGCGGCACTTCAGGATACTATGAATCTCCGTTCCGATGATACATTTGTGGAGGACGAAGGGTGGCACCGGGCAGCAGAACGCTACGAAAACTTTTTACAGACAAGAAACGGCCATCGCATTTTGTTCCTGGAACTTGGCGTAGGATATAACACGCCTGTCATTATCAAATATCCGTTTTGGCAAATGACGGCGAGAAATCCAAGAGCTATCTATGCCTGTATCAATTACGGCCAGGCGGTCTGCCCAAAAGAGATCGAGCACCAGTCGATTTGCATAGACAGCGACGTCGGCGAATGTATAAAGCAGTTGCTGGAACGCATGGGAGGATACCGAGAGTCAGGCAAGCAAAACTCCGCCCAGCGAACCCACGGAAGGAAGCACTCCTTCTGCCCCTGAGGCGGAAACAAATGCTACGGAAGAAAATCCGGGTAATTTCAATTTGGAGACAGCCACCGTCACACTGAACAGCGGCTATGAGATGCCCATCATGGGCCTGGGCACCTACTCCCTCAGCGATGAGGAGTGCTACAACTCCGTAACCGCCCTGCTGGACGCAGGCGGGCGGCTCATCGACACAGCCTATATGTACCACAACGAGACCGCTGTGGGCCGGGCCATCCGGGACAGCGATGTCCCCCGGGAAGAAATCTTCGTCATTACCAAGCTCTATCCCAGCCAGTTTGATGACCCGGAGGCGGCCATCCAACTGGCGCTGGATACCCTTGACATTGACTACATTGACATGTTGCTGCTCCATCATCCCGGCGACGGGGACGTGGAAGCCTACCTGGCTATGGAACAGGCAGTGGCGGAGGGCACGGTCCACTCCATCGGCCTTTCCAACTGGTACATTGAGGAGCTGGAGGAATTTCTGCCCCAGGTGCATATCACCCCGGCTCTGGTACAAAACGAGATTCACCCCTATTATCAGGAGCCGGAGGTAGTGCCCTCCATCAAAAGTTTTGGCATCACAGTACAGGGTTTATACCCCTTCGGCGGCCGGGGCCACACGTCGGAGTTGCTGGGAGATGAAACAATCTCCGCCATTGCCGAGACCCACGGCGTCCCTTCTGCTCAGGTAATTTTGCGGTGGAATCCTCAGCGGGGCGTGGTGGTCATTCCTGGTTCCAGCAACCCGGATCACATCCGGGAAAATCTTGACCTATTCGGTTTTGCGCTGACGGACGAGGAAATGGCGCAGATCGCCGCCTTGAACCGGGATGAGAAACACGACTGGTACTAAACAGGAGGAAATAGAATGAAAGTTTTGGCAATCAACAGCAGTGCCCGTAAAGACGGCAACACCGCCATTTTACTGGGCCGTGTTCTGGAAGAGCTGCGCAAAGAAAGTATTGAGACCGAACTGATCCAGCTGGCCGGGCAGATGATCGAGCCCTGCAAAGCCTGCTGGGCCTGCGGCGGGCAGGAAAACTGTGTCCACCGCAAGGATCAGTTCCGGGAGATTTTTGACAAGATGAAGGAAGCAGACGGCATCTTGCTGGCTCCCCGGTCTACTCCGCCAACATCTCGGCCAATATGCAGGCGCTGCTGGAGCGGACCGCGGTGGTGAGTGATATGAACCCCGGCCTGTTTACCCATAAAGTCGGAGCCGCCGTAGTGGCTGCACGTCGTGGTGGCGCCTTGAACGCGGTGGACGCCATGAACCACTTTTTCCTCAATCATGAGATGGTTGTGGTGGGCTCCACCTACTGGAATATGGCATACGGCCAGATGCCCGGCGATGTAGAAAAAGACAAGGAGGGCCTTGCCAACATGGAAAACCTGGGAAAGAATATGGCTTTGGTGCTGAAAGGATTGAACGGGAGGGGGAATCCATGATCAAAAAAGCAGCAGGGCTTACCTCCTCGCTGATTCTTCTGGTATCCATCTCGGGCTGCGCCGAGAATGTCCCGGCAGACTCTGCCCCGCAGCAAACGGAACCAACGGCTGTCTGCAAGGAATCCCATGGAAGAGCGCAGTGTAACACATCGGCGAAAAGCTGGAATAGGCTCACCATCATCTTAGAGGCAAACCTGGAGAAGCACATGTCTATGCCCGCCACAAATGGCCGGCAGACAACAAAAGGCGGCATTTCTGCCGCCATGTTCTACACAAGCGATAGCTGCCCACGTTATCGGTTTTGGCGGACAGCGCCCTATCGATGTAGGTCCGCACCACGGTGATGCCGTTCTGGTCGGCATACTCCTTGCATTCCCGCAGCTGGCCCTCGATGGATTCCTCCCTCTGGTTGTCGCTGCTGTAACGGGCATAGATCACGGCATTCATGGCGTGCACCTCCTTACTTGTGCTTCTCCTCTTCTCCCATTTTGAGGATCATCTGTTTCAGCCGCCGGTTCAACTCGCTGCCCGGCGTGAAGCAGGCTTCCACAAACTCGCTCCAGTCCGGTTTGCGCTGCACCACCTCCTGCGCCCCTTCCGGTGTGACGCAGACATACCGTCCGCGGGGCTCCTCGCACAGGCCGAAGATATAGTCCAGTGATGCATTAAAATAAGTGGCATACCAGACCAGGATACGGTAGGGAGCCGCCGCCCGGTCGGTTTCATACCGGTTGATGGCAGCCTGATTGGTGCCAGCCAGTGCTGCCAGCTGGACCTGGGTCAGCCCCGCGTCCTTGCGAAGCCGAACACCTACGGCTGCATCCTTGTTATTTTTCTTTTTCACATATTCTAATGATGTGTACTGAGCAAAAATTTTGTTTGCTCCCCCTGGCAAAACCCGCTATACTGGAACCAAATCCATCCCAGGAGGGGATTACCCGTGAAGATTCTGCTTGTGGAAGATGACACCACTATTGCCGGAGCACTTACGATCTTTCTGACCGAAAAGGGCTGCCGGGTCACCGTCTGCCCTACCCTTTCGGGGGCGCGGGAGCCGCTGGCGGCCGCCCTGCCCGATGTGGCGGTGCTGGACTGGAACCTGCCCGATGGGCAAGGCGCGGACCTTTGCCGGGAGCTGCGGCAGCGCTGGCCCCGGCTGCCCCTTCTGCTGCTGACGGTGCGGGACGACACCCGGGATATCCTTGCAGGGTTTGCCTGCGGCGCCGACGATTATGTGACCAAACCCTTTGACCGGGAGGTACTCTACGCCCGGCTGCTGGCTCTGGGACGGCGCAGCCGTCCCGACGAGGAAGCGGGGCTTTCCTGCGGCGGCCTACGGCTGGACCCGGCCCGGCAGACAGTCACCTGCCGGGGAGAGCCGGTAGCTCTGGCGCCTTTGGAATACCAGCTGCTCCACCTGCTGATGCAAAACAAGGGCCGCACCGTCACCCGGCAGCAGCTGCTGGATGCCCTGTGGGACAAAAACGGTCACTTTGTCAATGACAACACCCTCACCGTGACGACGAAGCGGCTGCGGGAAAAACTGGGCCGTCCCGCCTGCTTGAAAACGGTGCGCAGCTTCGGCTACCGATTGGAGGAACCGCAACGATGAAACCTTCTTTTGTGCGCCGGATGGCGGTTCCGGCGGTCTGTCTGCTGGCGGTGGCGGTGGTGACGGGGCTGCTGGCCTTCTGGACTGCTGCCCGGCAGCTGGCTTTGCTGGACGGCTTCTGCACGGCTCTGGTCACCCGCGCCCCCGGGACCGCCGATGCTATCTACGCCCTGGTGAAGGACGGGACCTTTGCCGGACAGGAGGCCCCGGGCATACTGGCGGCGCTGGGGTACCGCCCCGGGGATT
>OGYQ01001153.1_pt1 | contig 15708 bp, 16 predicted proteins | sample 1576641 | NCBI WGS metagenome assembly OGYQ01 (sample SAMEA3541476, study PRJEB24748) | human gut metagenome | biome: human gut; feature: human-associated habitat; material: faeces | place: China | collected 2012
CCCCGCCGCGAAGTGGCCCGCATGGCCCTGGAGCGCCTGATCGCCGATGGCCGTATCCATCCCGCCCGCATTGAGGAAACGGTGGATAAGTGCCGCCGCGAACTGGAAGTGCAGATGAAGCGGGAAGGCGAGAAGGCGGTCATGGATCTGGGCATCCACAGCCTGCATCCCGACCTGGTCAAGCTCATCGGCCGCCTCAAGTACCGCACCAGCTTCGGCCAGAACGTGCTCAACCACTCCATCGAAGTAGCCTGGCTGGCCGGGCTGATGGCCGGCGAACTGGGCATCAATGTCCAGATGGCCCGCCGTGCCGGTCTGCTCCATGACATCGGCAAGGCGCTGGACCACGAGATCGAGGGCAGCCACGTCCAGATCGGTGTGGATATCTGCAAGAAGTATCGCGAGAATCCCCAGATCGTCCACGCGGTGGAAGCCCACCACGGCGATGTGGAGCCCAAGACCACGCTGGCGTTCATCATCATGGCCGCCGACGCCATCTCGGCCGCCCGTCCCGGTGCCCGCCGCGAGAATATGGAGAGCTATATCAAGCGTCTGGAAACGCTGGAAGCCCTCTGCAACGGCTTCGAGGGCGTGGAAAGCTCCTACGCCGTCCAGGCAGGCCGCGAGGTGCGCATCCTGGTCCAGCCGGACAAGGTCAGCGACGACCAGGTGGTCCTGCTGGCCCGCAACGTGGCCAAGAAGATCGAGAACGAGCTGGATTATCCCGGCCAGATCAAGGTCAGCGTCATCCGCGAAAGCCGCGCCACCGAGTACGCAAAATAAAAAAATACAAACTTTTCAGGCAGTCCGCTCCGGCGGGCTGCCTTTTGTTGACGGTGTGGTCTTGCATATTCCCGCCCGGCGGCTTATAATATACAATATCTTAGTGTATAAAGGAGGGGTGCGCCACGCCGCAAAACGAAGTGCCGCGCAAACCCGTGCTGGGCATCCTTGGGGGGCTGGGGCCTGCCGCCAGCTGCTATCTCTATCAGATGCTGACCGACCATACCCCCGCCACCTGCGACCAGGATCACCTGGATATCGTTATCTCGTCCCGGGCATCCACGCCCGACCGCACGGCGTTCATCCTGGGCCAGAGCAAGGAAGACCCCTTCGCCGTTATGGAGCAGGATGGCTTCAGCCTGGTGAACTACGGTGCCACCGTGCTGGCTATCGCCTGCAACACCGCCCACTATTTTTATGACCGCCTGGCGGAAGCTCTGCCGGTGCCGGTGCTGAATATGCCCCGGCTCACCGTGGCCGATGCCAAGGCGGCCGGTTGCACCAAGCTGGGCATCCTGGCTACGGAAGGGACCCTCCTGGCCGAAACCTACCAGCTGGCCTGCCAGCAGGCGGGCATCGGGTGGGCGCAGCCCTCGCCGGAACACCAGAAGGGCATTACCTCCGTCATTTATGACGACATCAAACAGGGCCGCCGCGCCAATATGGTCAAGTTTGCCGCCGCTGTGGCGGACCTGAAATCCCAGGGCTGTGATATGGCGGTGCTCGGCTGCACTGAACTCAGCCTCGTCAAGCGGGACGAACACCTGGACAGCTTTTTTATCGACAGTACCGAGGTCCTCTGCCGCCATGCTTTGCTGGCCTGCGGCGTGACGCCCGTCGGATTCTGATACAGACTATGCAATGAGGAAGGAATCGCACATGGAACAGAAAAAATTCTACATCACCACGCCGATCTACTATCCCAGCGATAAGCTGCACATCGGCCACACCTACTGCACCGTCGCCACCGACGCCATGGCCCGGTATAAGCGGCTGCAGGGGTACAACGTCATGTTCCTGACCGGCACCGACGAACACGGCCAGAAGATCGAACTCAAGGCCAAAGAGGCCGGCGTGACCCCCCAGCAGTTTGTGGATAACATCGTGGAAGGCCCCAAGGGGGTCAAAGATCTGTGGAAGCTGATGAACATCAGCTACGACCGCTTTATCCGCACCACCGATGACTACCATGTGAGCGCCATTCAGAAAATCTTCAAGAAGATGTACGAAAAAGGCGACATCTACAAGGGCAAATACAAGGGCAAGTACTGCACCCCCTGTGAGAGCTTCTGGACCGAGAGCCAGCTGGTCAACGGCTGCTGCCCCGACTGCGGCCGTCCCGTGGTGGATGCCGAGGAGGAAGCCTACTTCTTCCGTCTGTCCAAGTACGCCGACCGGGTGCGGGATCTGCTGGTGAATACCGACTTCCTGCTGCCCCGTTCCCGCGTCAACGAGATGGTGCACAACTTCATCGACCCGGGTCTGGATGACCTGTGCGTTTCCCGCACCAGCTTCAAGTGGGGCGTGCCGGTGGACTTCGACCCCAACCACGTGGTTTACGTCTGGATCGACGCCCTGTTCAACTACACCACGGCCCTGGGCTTCATGAACGAACGTTATCCGGAAAGTGATTACAGCACCTTCTGGCCGGCGGATGTCCACTTCATCGGCAAGGAGATCGTCCGCTTCCATTCCATCATCTGGCCCGCCATGCTCATGAGCATGGATATGCCCCTGCCCAAGCACGTCTACGGTCACGGCTGGCTGCTGCTGGATGGCGGCAAGATGTCCAAGTCCAAGGGCAACGTGGTGGACCCCTACCTGCTGGCCGAGCGTTACAGCGCCGATGCCTTGCGCTACTTCCTGCTCCGGGATTTCCCCTTCGGTTCCGATGGCAACTTCTCCAATGAGCTGCTGATCAACCGTATCAATATGGATCTGGCCAACGACCTGGGCAACCTGCTGTCCCGTACCACGGCCATGGCGGACAAGTACTTCGGCGGCATCCTGCCGGAGAATCAGGCCGCCGGCCCCGAGGACGATGCCCTGCTGGAAAAGGCCAAGGGCCTGCGCGCCCGCTACGAGGCCGACATGGAAGCCTACGCCTTCCAGAACGGTCTGTCGGATGTGTTCGAGGTCATTGACGCTGCCAACAAGTATATTGATGCCACGGCCCCCTGGGTGCTGGCCAAGAGCGAGGAAACCAAACCCCGCCTGGCCCGCGTGCTCTACAACCTGGCCGAAACGCTGCGCATCTGCACGGTGCTGCTGCAGCCGTTCATGCCCGATACCTGCGTGAAGATTTTTGCCCAGCTGAATGTGGCTGACGAAGGCAAGACCTGGGACAGCGCCGCCGTCTTCGGCACGCTGCCCGTCACCGCCACCCTGCACAAGGGCGAGAACATCTTCCCCCGCATTGATACTGCCAAGGAACTGGCCGAGCTGGAAGCCCTGGAAGCCGCCCAGAAGGCCGCTGCCCAGGCAGCCCAGGCCCCGGCGGAACCCGAAAAGACCGAGGCCCCGGCCGCCAGTGCCGAACTCATCGGCGACCATGAGGAAGAGATCGACTTCGATACCTTCTGCAAGGTGGAGATGCGCGTGGCCGAGATCCGCGCCTGCGAGCGGATGAAGGAGAGCAAGAAGCTGCTGCACCTCACCGTCTTTGACGGCGAGCGGGAGCGCTGCATCCTGTCCGGCATCGCCAAGTGGTTCGCGCCGGAAGACCTTATCGGCAAAAAGGTGGGCATTGTCGCCAACCTGGCCCCCCGTCCCATGATGAAGGGCAAGTATGTCAGCGAAGGCATGATCGTCGCCGCTGATACCGATGTGGACGGCGGCTGCGCCATCGCCTTCTATCCCGATAACGTCCCCGCGGGTGCCCGCATCCATTGATCCGCCAAAGGGGAGATACCTTGCAAACAAAACCTTCCCGGCTGGATGCCTTCTTTGCTGTCCCGGCGGTTGCCGTGGCGATGGCCATTCTCTGCAATGTGCTGTGGGGCTCGGCATTCCCGTTCATCAAGATGGGCTACCGGCTCTTCGCCATCGATGCAGCTGATACGCCCTCCATTCTCTGCTTTGCCGGCGTCCGCTTTATGCTCAGCGCGGTGCTGGTCTGGGTCTGCGGCGGGGTGCTCAACCGTAAACCGCTGCCCATGCCCCGCGGCCGCGTTCTGGCCGAATGCTGCGCCCTGGGCCTGTGGCAGACTTCCGCCCAGTATTTCTTCTATTACTCGGCGGTGGCGCTGCTTACCGGTGCCCTGGGGGGCATCCTCAACAGCACCCAGAGCTTTCTCGGCGTTATTCTGGCTCATTTTCTCTACGGAAAAGCTGACCGTATGACCCCGCGCAAGGCTTTGGGCTGTGTGCTGGGCTTCGGCGGCGTGCTGGTCGTCACCCTGGGCAACCACGGCGGCGGCAGCGTGGCCGGGATGGCGTATATGCTCATTGCCTCCTGTATCTTCACGGTGGCAGGTCCCTGGAACAAGGCAGTTACCCGCAAGGCCGACAGCTTTTCGGTCTGCTGCCTGAATCTCGGCGTCGGCGGCTTTGTGCTGGCGCTGGCAGGCTTTGCCATGGGGGGCAGTTTGCATCCCCAGAGCGCGGCCGGCATCCCGGTGCTGCTGTTCCTGGCGTTCATTTCCGGTGCCGGGTACGTGCTGTGGGCGCTGCTCATGAAGAACAACCCCGTATCCCGCATCAGTGTGTTCGGGCTTATCATCCCGGTGATGAATGTGCTGCTGTCGGCACTGCTCAACGGTGAACCGCTCTTCGAGTGGAACTATCTGGCGGCGCTGGTGCTGGTGTGCGGCGGTATTTTCCTTGTCAACCGCGCCCCGCAGCCCAAAACGGAGTAAACCATGCACAATATTTTTGATACCCATGCCCATTACAGCTCCCATCAGTTTGACGCCGACCGCGCCGAACTTATGGCTGCGCTGCCCGAGGGCGGCGTGACCGGGGTGCTGGAATGTGCCACCCATTCGGGCGATGCCCCCCGGGTGCTGGAGCTGGCCCATACCGTGCCGTATTGTTATGCGGCGCTGGGCATCCACCCCGAGAGTCTGATCGAGGAGGACGCCGCCACGGTGGCGGTCTACCATGGCGACTGGCGCGCCGAGCTGAACGCCCTGCGCCCGTTGTTTGAGGATAAGGCCGTAGTCGCGGTGGGGGAGATCGGTCTGGACCATCACTGGCCGGTGCCCCGGCAGGAACAGTACGAGCTGTTTGAGGCTCAGCTGCAATTGGCGGCGGAACTGGATCTGCCGGTTTCGGTACACGACCGGGAAGCCCATGCCGAGATGTACGAACTGCTGCGCCGGTACAAGCCCCGGGGCGTGCTGCACTGCTACAGCGGCAGTGCGGAGGACGCTGCCTGGCTGACGGGGCAGGGAATGTACCTGGGATTTGGCGGTGCTGTGACCTACAAGGGAGCCAAGCGGGCTGCCAGGGTGCTGGCCGCCATCGACCCCCGGTGGGCTGTGCTGGAGACCGATTGCCCCTATATGGCCCCGGAGCCGGTGCGCGGCCGCCGCAACGACAGCCGCAACATTGCCCATGTGGCCGCCTACATTGCCGGCCTCTGGCAGATGGAACCCCAGCAAGTGTTGGACCGCACGGCAGAAAATGCCCGTCGGTGTTTCAATATTGTATAAATTCGAAATAATATACAAAATGTATATTATGATAAAAAAGCAGGAGTGAACAACCATGAAAGCACGCATTCCCAAACATCGCGAATTCATCATCGACTTCCCCAAAGAGATGGACCAGGCCAAGGCAGACGAGGGCTGGGTCAAGCTCAACGAGATTGTGGAGGAGTACAAGAAAGCCCACAACGGCCAGAGCGTTTATGCGCCCACTTTTATTGAGGACTGCGAGCCTGCGGTGAAGAAGCTGCAGGAAGAATACGGCTTTACCTACACCATCCAGGAGATCAAGTGAGGCAAATGCCTGTTTCCGGCGTACTGCACTAAGCAAACCACGCCGCCAACCCAAAGAAGACAGCGATGCGGCGTTGCAAAAACCGGCCTTTGTGTGAAAAAACACGGCGCGGGCAGCCGCGTGCTGTCTTTTCTTTTTTGAATTTGCACCTTCAGAGAGGGGGCTTTCAGCCATGGCAAAAACCGTCATCCGTCCCGCCACCGTAGAGGACCTGCCGTCCATCCTGGCGTTGTATCGTGTTCTGGACGAAGAACTGGTGGATCTGCAACCGGAGTTTTTCTGTGCTGCGCCGCGGGAGGAAGAGCCGATCCGGCATTTCCTCCAATCCTCGGAGGCGGACTTCCTGCTGGCAGAGCAGGAGGGCGCCGTGGTGGGGCTGGCGTTGGTGCAGTACGCGGGCTGGACACCAGAGTTCAGCTGTGTGTTGCCCCATCGGTATGCCAGTCTGAACGATCTGGTGGTGGCGCGGGAAAAACGCTGCCAGGGCATTGGCAGCCTGCTGCTGGGGGCTGCCAAGCGCTGGGCCCGGGATCGCCGGCTGGAATATTTGGAACTGAACGTCCTGGCCCAGAATAGCAAGGCCATTGAACTGTACGAATCCCACGATTTTGTGGAGGCCACCCGCACCATGCGGTGCATGCTGTAAACCGTACCGGCAAGACAAACGCCCCGTCGCTTTGCTGCGGCGGGGCGTTGCCTATTTTATGGGGAAAACACAGCAAAAAGCCGGGGCCGTACATTTCTGTACAGCCCCGGCGGTCTTACTTCTTTGGAGTCATAGCCTCATAACCCTTGTTCGTTATTTTTCGGACTGTTTACTCATCGTCATGAGTACCTCATCCTATCTTTATACGAATTTACTTGCCCTTTCAGGATCTTAAGTTAACCGTTCATTGGACTAACCCTCTGGTTCGTTATTTGCTGAAAAGCATTTGTGGAACGGAGTAGAACGTAGCGGTTGGTAAGATCGTTCCTGGGGTAGGGGTTTGATGCTGAGGAAAAATCCTCTTAACTCTAGTACATTGGAGTATCTCCTTGTGGATCAGGTGAAATTCAGGAGTATCCTGTTCGGCGGGGTGGTGGCTTTCATCATCTACCAGCCTTCTTTCATCCTAATCTATATTCTATGCTAAGGGGTCTTTTTTTGACGGGACCCTGAGTCTGCTAACACATTTTGTTGTGAACCAACCATCGTTTGGTATAAATCTTTTACAGGTTACGACCTGCGGCTTTGGATGTGGTTCTTTCGCGTCAGTAGGCCCAGGCCCGCCGGTGATGAATGGGATCTTTAAAGTTTGCCATTGGACTTGAGCCTCCTTCCTTGCGAATTGAGCCGGCGGCCTTTACGATATCTTTCCGGTCCCCTTACTGCCCTCGTGCTGCTGGATCGGAGTCCTTAAAGTGTTTTCATTTTTCTTTTTTCGGTAGATTCTTTTTACGATCTTTCTTGGTAAGTAATTTCTTTTTACAAGAATCCTTGTTTAACGGTACTTTTTCTTACTTACTTTTAGGGGAACCATCGTTCCCTGTAAAAGGATTTTTCAGAAGAAGAAGATTTTCAAACCAGCTTTTGTGAAAGAAGTTCGATCTTTCCAACTTCATCTTGCGGAATCTTCCGGTAATAACTTTAGAAAATCTGCTTTAAGATGTCGATCTGTTCACGATCGGTCTTTGTGTGGGTTCCTTTGGAAAGTGGCTTCTCTTGGAGTTCTTAGCTCCTTATCTCCGGCTGTTTTCTTTCTGTGACTATACTATATCACAGCCTTAGAAAAACGTCTATTCGCAGAACACACAACGTTGAAACGATTTATTTGTACATATTACGGATTGAATAATCTATGCGATAGTGGTACAATAGGTATGTTGGGGTCGTATAAGACAAGCCGCCGTTCCCGTGGGGACGGCGGCTTTTTGGCTTTTTGCGTTGCTTTACATGGATTCAGGGGCGTTGATCTTGAACATGGTCAGAATGTTGTGGATCACGCCGCGCACGCCCAGGCACAGGGCAATGCGGCTCTGCTGTACGGCGCCTTCGGCATCCAGGATACGGCAGGCGTTGTAGAAACGATGGAAGGCCGTTGCCACATCAATGCAGTAGCGGGTGATGCGGGCCGGGTCGTACTTGTCGGCCGCCGCCACGATCTCGGCAGGGAAGGCGGCCAGCAGGCGGATCAGCGCCTGTTCGGAAGGATCGGTCAGCACGGCGGCGTCCACGCCTTCAACGCCCTGGAAGACCACACCCTGCTCTTCCATCTTTTTCAGCAGAGAGCAGATGCGGGCGTGGGCGTACTGGACGTAGTAAACGGGGTTTTCGCTGTCGTTGCGCACGGCCAGGTCCAAGTCAAAGTCCAGGGTGGAGGTGCTTTCCCGCTGATTGAAGAAGAAGCGGGCGGAATCAATGGGCACTTCGTCCAGCAGGTCGGTGAGGGTGATGGCCTTGCCGGTACGCTTGCTCATACGCACGGGTTTGCCGTCCCGCATCAGGTTGACCATCTGCATCAGCACTACATCCAGCTGTTCGCCGTTCAGGCCGATGGCATCCATGGCGCCTTTCATGCGGGCTACATGACCGTGGTGGTCGGCGCCCCAGACGTCGATGGCCTTGTCAAAGCCGCGCACGGCCAGTTTGTTGTAATGGTAGGCGATGTCTGCCGCAAAGTAGGTGGGGATGCCGTTGGCACGCACCAGTACTTCGTCTTTGGCTTCCTCCTCGCCGCCGTCCTCGGTCTTGCGCTTGTTGGCCACGCCGTACTTGGCAGCGTACTGGGCGCTGCGGTACATGATGGCTCCGTCCTCGGCCTTGTAGCAGGCACCGGTTTCCAGCAGCTTGTCCACCACGGCCTGGACTGCACCGCTCTTGTGCAGGTCACTCTCGTGGAACCAGACATCGTACTGGATGCGGTACTTGCCCAGGTCGCGCTGCAGCCCCTCGATGTTTTTGGGCAGGGCATCGGCCACAATGGCCTTTTTCAGCTCCTCAAAGTCGGCATTCACATAGGCGTCGCCGTGCACGCCGGCAAATTCCTTGGCGCGCTGGATGATATCGGCGCCCTGGTAGCATTCGGCGGGCAGCGGGCAGGCCTCCTCGCCCTTGTACAGCTGCAGGTAGCGGATGGCCAGGCTCTTGCCGAACTTTTCGATCTGGTTGCCGGCGTCGTTGATATAGAACTCCCGGGTCACGTCATAGCCGGCCCAGTCCAGGCAGGCAGCCAGGCAGTCGCCCAGGGCGCCGCCCCGGGCGTTGCCCATATGCATGGGGCCGGTGGGGTTGGCGGAAACAAATTCCACGTTGTAGCGTTTGCCGGCGCCGGCGTCGGTGCGGCCGTATTCCGGGTTGGAGCAGGCGGCGCGCAGCACGCTGGTGAACCAGTCCTTGCCCAGGAACAGGTTGATAAAGCCGGGGCCTGCGATGTCCACCCCGGCAAACAGGGTGCCGGTCAGGTCCAGCTTGGCGGTGATGGCCTCCGCGATCTGACGCGGGGCTTTGTGGAAAACACGGGCGCCGGCCATGGCCAGGTTGGAGGCCACGTCGCCGTTTTTCACGTCCGCGGGGATCTCCACGATAAAGTCCGGCAGGTCTGCTTCGGGCAGCGTGCCCTCGGCCATTGCCGCCTTGACCGCGTCGGTCAGCAGGGTCCGCGCCTCGGTCAGGGCCGCCAGGCGGGGGTTGTAGTTCTGATAGTCCATGATTGAAAAACCTCCGGTTTGATTTATTCAGGTTGTTCGGGCAGGGCGTCCACCGTAATGTCCACCAGATTGCGGCTGATAAAATTCTCGGCGCCGGAATCCAGCGTATAGCTGAATTTCAGTTTGCCGCCGGTTTCGGTGAGCTGATGCTCAATAACGTCGGCCGCCACGCCCAGGCTGATGGCGCCGTAGCCGGTTTCGTAATGGCAGAGATGGCGGGTACCCTTCTCGATGATCAGCTGGCTGGGCACCTTGCCGAAGCGCAGCATGGCGACCTTGTGGGCATCTTCGGCCACCTTGACGGTGGTGGTGCATCCCTCATAGCCGGTGGCCTCGGTTTCTTTATAGATAATATAGTAGGCGCCGTCCTTGTGCACCAGGGACCCGCGGGTCATCAACTCCACGGTGTCGCTTTTGCCGTCCTGCTCCATCGTGCCTTTGATGGTGATAAGATACTTTTCTTCCATAGATTTTCCGATTCCTCAGTAGGATTCAATGGCGATGCGCTCGACGGGGCCGCCGGCGTACTCGCCCAAAAACAGCATTTCCTGTTCGGCAAAATTATCGGGGGTGTCGCTGACGAAATAGCGCGCTGTACCGCCTTCCCTGCGGCCGCTGAGCAGGTCCAGATCTGCCAGGGCGGCTGCGGCGGCCTGGGCGGTGACCTTGCCGGAATCGATCAGGGTGACCGATTCGCCCACATAATCGCCGATCATTTTTTTCAGCAGGGGATAGTGGGTACAGCCCAAAATCAGCGTGTCGATGCCGGCAGCGCGCACCGATTCCAGATAGTCCGCAATGACCAGTTTGGTCACGGGATTGCCGTCCTGCACATAGCCGTTTTCCACCAGCGGTACAAACAGCGGGCAGGCCTTGGCGGTGATCTCCACGTCGGGCATCATATCCCGGATGACCGAGGCGTAGGACCCGCTGCGGATGGTGGCGGCGGTGCCGATGATGCCGATTTTGCGGTTGCGGGTGGCAGCCACCGCGGCCCGGGAGGCGGCCCCCACCACGCCGGTGTAGGGCACCGGCAGTTTGGCGGCTTCCTCCGGCGGGAAGGTGGAGGACACGGTGCCGCAGGCGGCGATGATGAATTTTACATCCTGGCTCAGCAGAAAGCGGATGTCCTGCCGGGCATACTGGACGATGGTATCGTGGGCGCGGGAGCCGTAAGGCACCCGGCCGGTATCCCCGAAGTAGACGATGTCCTCGCCGGGCAGCACCCTGCGCAGCTGGCGCACGGCGGTCAGGCCGCCCAGGCCGCTGTCAAATACACCGATGGGTCTTGTATCCATCAGTAAGCCCCCTTCCGGCGGGTCACCGCCAGACGCAGCAGCCGGTCCACCAGCTGCGAGAAAGTCAGTCCTTCGTGCTCCATCAACTTCGGGTACATGCTGATGGCTGTAAAGCCGGGCAGCGTGTTCAGCTCATTGCACAGCACACGACCGGTGCCCCGCTCCACAAAGAAGTCGCAGCGGGACAGCCCGGCACAGCCCAGGGCCAGGTAGGCCTTGCGGGCCTCGGCCTGCACTTCGTCCAGTTTCTCCTCGCTCAGGTGGGCGGGGATGACGGTCTGGGACACGCCGTTTTTGTACTTGTCGTCGTAGGTGTAGAATTCGGCCCCGGCCAGGATCTCGCCCGGGCGGGTGGTGGAAACGCTGGCGGGATCGTCGGGGTTGCCGATGGCGGCGCACTCCACTTCCTGCCCGTCGATGAATTCTTCAAAGACCACCTTGTCATCTTCCCGCAGGGCCACGTCCAGGGCGGCATCCAGGGCGGCGCGGTCGGCAGCCTTGGAGATGCCCACGCTGGAACCGGCATTGGCGGGTTTTACAAAGATGGGATAGCCCAGCATCTGCTCGGCCCGGTCCAGCACGGCGGCGCGGTCCTGCTCCACCTCGGCCCGGATGGCGCTGGTCCAGCGGCAGTGGGGCACGCCGGCGGCATCCATCACGGTGTTGGCCAGGGCTTTGTCCATGCAGACGGCACTGGCCAGCACGCCGCAGCCCACATAGGGGAGGCGGGCCAGTTCAAACAGGCCCTGAATGGTGCCGTCCTCGCCGTTTTTGCCGTGCAATACGGGGGCGCAGATGTCAATGGACACCAGCTCTGCCCGGCCGTTCCGCAGCAGCCACACACCGTGGTCGCCGCGGTCGGGACTCAGCACACAGGGAACGCAGTCGGCACCCTGTTCCCAGCTGCCGTCGGCCATGGCCTCGGGGGTGGGGTGGCAGGCAAGCCAGCGGCCGGTCTTGGTGATGCCGATGGGGAACACTTCATATCGTTCAGCACAGGGCTCCTCGCCCAGGGTACGCAGCCAGGCCGACGCCGAAACGCAGCTGATCTCGTGCTCGCTGGAAACCCCGCCGAAAAACAGCGCAACGCGCAGTTTCTTACTTTCACTCATGCAAAAAGACTCCTCTTGGCTGTATTTTTACACACTACAAGTCTTCAGCTTACTATAATACCATATTCGGGTCCGGTTGGCTATATGAATTTCACAATTTGTACGGGAATTTCCAAAATCCCTTGACATCCCTTTCCGGCTGTGGTATAGTATTGCCTGTAAAAAAAGCAGCAACCGGCAGTATGCCGTCGGCTCACCTTGCGGATGTGAAATCCCGGGTCATACCAGAGAAACGCACTTCGGTGCGCGCTTTCGTATGTTCGGCGGCTGCTTTTATGGCAGCCGCTTTTATCATTCTATCATACACTTGTGGGAGGTGTGTTCCAATCGCCAGCAACAGCAATTCCAAGGAACTGGAAATCAATGAGCAGATCCGTGACAAAGAGATCCGCCTGATCGGGGCGGACGGCGCGCAGATGGGTATTATGAGCCCGCGCGACGCACTGCGCATGGCCATCGACAAAGACCTCGACCTGGTCAAGGTCGCGCCGCAGGCCAAGCCGCCGGTATGCAAGATTTTGGATTACGGCAAATACCGGTTCGAGATGCAGAAGAAGGAAAAGGAAGCCAAGAAGAACCAGAAAGTGGTGGAAGTCAAGGAGATCCGCCTTTCTTTGAACATCGACGTCAACGACTTCAACACCAAGGTGAACCAGGCAGCCAAATTTTTGCAGCAGGGTCACAAGCTCAAGGTCAGCATTCGGTTCCGCGGCCGTGAAATGGCGCACACCAGCCTGGGTCTGGATGTCCATAAGCGGTTTGCCGAGGCGTTGGCGGGCAAGGCCGTCATCGACAAGCAGCCCAAACTGGAGGGCCGCAGCATGATGATGTTCATGTCCCCCGTACCCAACAAGTAAAAACGAACTCTTCAGGAGGAAACAACAATGGCTAAAATGAAGCTCAAGACCCTGTCCGGCGCCAAGAAGCGCTTCAAGATGACTGCTTCCGGCAAGATCAAGCGCAACGCGTCCAAGCGCCGTCATATCCTGACCAAGAAGACCACCAAGCTCACCCGCGGCCTGCGTATGCCCAAGTACGTCGATAAGACCAACGAGGCTACCGTCCGCAAGATGATGCCCTACGGCGGCTGATTTCCGCAAGGGAAAACACAAGGTCAGATAACTACCAGAGTATAAAGGAGATATAAACATGGCTCGTATTAAAGGCGCTACCATGACGCACAAGCGTCGTGCCAAGACTCTCAAACTGGCGAAGGGCTACTACGGCTCCAAGTCCAAGCACTTCCGCATGGCCAAACAGGCCGTCATGAAATCCGGCAACTACGCCTTCGTTGGCCGCAAGCTGAAGAAGCGTCAGTTCCGTAACCTGTGGATCACCCGCATCAACAACGCGGTGCGTGCCCAGGGCATGAACTACTCCACCTTCATGAACGGCCTCAAGAAGGCCGGCATCGAGCTCAACCGCAAGATGCTCTCCGAGATGGCCATCCACGATGCCGCCAGCTTCAACGCGCTGGTCGAGACCGCCAAGAAGGCCCTGTAATAGAACTTGCAAAAGACTCACGCACACGCGTGAGTCCTTTTGTGTTTAAGGGGAGTGTTCTCCGGCTCCCCTGCAGGCAAGAAACCATTCACACAATTTCAGTTGATTTTGCTGCGGGAGGGCGCTACAATGGAACGTGAATCCGGCGCGGTGATCACCAGCCGCGAAAATTCTAAAATCAAATACGCCTGCTCGTTGCGGGATTCCGAGAAGCAGCGGGCTGCCGACGGGCTTTTTTTTGCCGAGGGGCCCAAACTCTGCCTGGAACTGGCCAAAAGCTGTACGCTCCGGGCGGCCTATGCCACCGAGGCGGCACTGGAAAAGACGCCGGAGCTGGCATCTCTGGACCCTGTGCCGGTAGCGCCCCATGTGGCGGAAAAACTGGCGGGGACCAAGTCCAGCCAGGGGGTGTTCGTGCTGTTTGAAACGCCCCGGCCCGACCCGGCTTTGCTCACCACCGCCCGGCGCATCCTGGCCCTGGAAGGGGTCCAGGATCCCGGCAATGTGGGAACCCTGCTGCGCAGCGCCGCGGCCTTTGGGTTTGATGCCGTGGTGCTGGGACCAGGCTGTGCGGCCCCCTTCTCGCCCAAGACGCTGCGCTCCTCCATGGGGGCAGCCGGGCGACTGCCCGTGGTGCACCGGGACAACCTGCCGGCGACCATTACCGCACTGCGTGCCCGCGGAGTGACCTGCCTGGCGGCGGCCCTCTATCGTTCCCGCCCGCTGGACGAGGCCGGGCGGGATTTTCCCGGCGGCGTCTGTGTGGTCATCGGCAGCGAGGGCCAGGGCCTGCGGGACGAGACCGTAAAAGCCTGTGACGCCGCCGTGCGCATCCCCATGACCGACCGGGTGGAAAGCCTGAATGCGGCCGTGGCGGGCAGCGTGCTGCTGTGGCATTTCCGCGGGGTGTAAGATGGACAAAACCCTTGCCTGGCTGTGGCTGGCCGATGCCGTGGGTTCCGCCTGCCACTATGCCCGGGAACTGCTGGACCTCTGGCCCGACCCGGAGGAACTCTATGAAGCGTTGCGCGCCGGCACCGAGGCACCGCCCTTTTGTCTCAGCGACGGGGCGCTGCGCCAGCTGCAGGAGACCACCCCCTTTGACTACGAGGAGCGGCTGGACCATTGCCTGCTCACCGGGGTGGAGATTCTGACTCCCGACGACCCGGCCTATCCCGAACGCCTCAAGGAAATTCCCGACCTGCCGCTGGCCCTCTATGTGACGGGGGACAAGACCTGCCTCAACGGCGGGCGGTATGTGGGGATGGTGGGCACACGGCGCCCCAGCCCCTACGGGCGGCAGGCGGCCTATGATTTGTCGCTGGCGCTGGCCCAACAGGGCATTGTCATGGTCAGCGGTCTGGCTGACGGTCTGGACAGCGAAGGCCACCGGGCCGCCGTGGAGGCGGGAACCCCCACCGTGGCCTTTCTGGGCACTGCCGTCGACAGGACCTACCCGGCGGCCAACGCCACGCTGCGCCGCCGTATTGAGGCCGGGGGTGGTGCCGTCTGCAGCGAATATCCGCCCGGGTATCCGGGTAAAACAAAGGGAACCTTCCTGGCGCGCAACCGGCTGATTGCCGCCCAGGCGGAGGTACTCTGTGTGGCGGAAGCCCGCACCCGCAGCGGTACGCTGAATACCGTCGGCCATGCCGAAACCTACGGCCGCCCGGTGCTGGCCGTGCCGGGCAGCATTTACAGTGCGTTGAGCGAGGGTACCAACGAACTGCTGCGCACCCGGCGTGCCGGTGTGCTCTGCCATGCGTCGGATGTGCTGGAACTGCTGGGGCAGCCCTGCCGCAGCGAACCCCCGGCGCAGCAGACATTTTCCCTCCGGGACGTCAGCGAGGATGCCCGGACCGTCTACGCCCAGCTCGGCCCCACTGCCCGGGGCGTGGACGCATTGTGTGCCGTCACCGGCCTGCCCGCAGGGCGGGTGCTGGCGGCCTGTACCGAACTGGAACTGTTCGGCGGTGCCCAGGCACTGCCCGGCCGGCGGTACATCGCTCTATAAAAGGAACATCAGGAGAAGAATATGGCAAAACTGGTCATTGTGGAATCGCCCGCCAAGGCGAAAACCATTGGCAAATATCTGGGGCGGGACTATAAAGTCACCGCCAGTATGGGCCATGTGCGCGATCTGCCGGCCAGCCAGCTGGGCATTGACGTCGAGCACGGCTATGCGCCCAAATATATCACTATCAAGGGCAAGCAGAAACTGGTCAAAGAGCTGAAAGCCGAAGCCAAAAAGGCGGACGGCGTGCTGCTGGCAACCGACCCGGACCGGGAAGGGGAGGCCATCAGCTGGCATCTGGCCAACATTCTGGGCCTGGACCCGTCGGCACCCAACCGGGTGACTTTTGTCGAAATAACCAAAAAGG
>OGYQ01001156.1_pt1 | contig 15637 bp, 12 predicted proteins | sample 1576641 | NCBI WGS metagenome assembly OGYQ01 (sample SAMEA3541476, study PRJEB24748) | human gut metagenome | biome: human gut; feature: human-associated habitat; material: faeces | place: China | collected 2012
TGCATGTGTTAGGCACGCCGCCAGCGTTCATCCTGAGCCAGGATCAAACTCTCGTAAAAAAGTTCTCTCTCGGTCCAGGAAAAACTACTCGCTTTTCCTATCCCGTTACTTACTGTTTTTGGGTCGGCATCTCTCGATGCCTTTCTCTGAATTATTCTTCTCAAAAGAATCTTCAGGGTCGTTGTCTATTATTTAGTTATCAAAGTTCTTGGTGTTTCCGCTGTTTTCGACAGCCATATTAGATTATCACATCTTCAAGCGTTTGTCAACAGCTTTTTTTATTTTTTTCTGCTGTCCGTTTTCGCAGCTTTGTTTCCGCAGCGCTCACTTGCGACAACTGTGATAGAATATCATGCTACAAACTAAATGTCAATGCCTTTTTTCAATTTTTCTCATATTTTTTTCATCACTGCCTTCAGCGATGTATGAGAGCCATTTTAGCATATGCTTTGAAAGCCTCTATTTTCCGCCAGTTTTCCACAATACGACGGCCTCATATGGTCTGATCGTCAGTTCTTTTTCCAGTTTAAAATCTTTGTAATTTCCGATCATCAACTCTGTCTTCTCCTGTTCCCAGTTGTCCGGAAGAGTAAACATTCTTGTATTTCCATAAAAATTACAAACTATCAGCAGCTGCTCTTCTCCCAGTGTCCTGGTATACACATACAGTTCCGGATCCTCCGGGAGCAGTAAATCATATGTTCCATATACAACAATATCATAATGTTTCCGAATACGGATCAGCTTCTGATAGTAACAGAATATAGAGTCCTCCCTCATCATCTGTTCTCTGGCATTGATCTTCTTATAATTAGGATTCACCATGATCCAGGGCTCCCCGCTACTAAAGCCTGCACACTTTTCATCACTCCACTGGAATGGCGTCCTGGCATTATCCCTGCTTTTATACCGAAGATAGCGAAGCATTTCCTCTGGCGTAAATACTCCCTGGCCGGTCAGTTCACGATAGGCATTGATGCTGTCCAGGTCCCGGAAATCCGAAATATCGCCAAAGGGTACATTAGTCATCCCCAGTTCTTCTCCCTGGTAGATATAAGGCGTCCCCTGCATCATATGAAGACAGGTAGCAAGCATCTTTGCGGATTCCTCCCAATATTCCCTGTCATTTCCGAACCGCGAAACCGAACGCGGCTGGTCATGATTTTCCCAGAAAAGACTGTTCCAGGCAATTCCCTCCAGACCTTTCTGCCATTTCGTCATAATATTCTTCAGATCCCGCAGATCCATCTTTTTATCCGACCATTTATTGGTACCGTCTGCATCCACGTCCATGTGTTCAAACTGAAAAACCATATTCAGCTCTTTTTCATCACTGCGGGCATATTTCTTTGCTTCCTCAAGCGTCACGCCGGAACATTCTCCCACCGTGATCGTGTCTCTTCCTTCCAGTACTCTTCTTCGCATCTCCTGCAGATATTCATGCACATGAGGGCCGTTTGCAGGCTCATTAAAGCTGGCATAGCCATTAATCCCCGGCTTTCCATCCGGCAGCTCCGGCTTTTTGGAGATCAGACTGATCACATCCATCCGGAAGCCGTCAACACCTTTGTCCAGCCACCAGTTCATCATATCATAGACCTCATCCCTCACCCGGGGATTATCCCAGTTAAGATCCGGCTGCTTTTTTGAAAACAGGTGTAGATAATACATATCTGTTGTATCGTCATATTCCCAGGCAGAGCCGGAAAAGCAGGATCCCCAGTTGTTCGGCTCTTTCCCCTCCTTTGCCGGCCGCCAGATATAATAATCCCGGTACGGATTGTCTTTTGACTTTCTGCTCTCTACAAACCATGGGTGTTCGTCAGAGGTATGGTTCACCACCAGATCCATGACAAGCCGGATCCCTCTTTCATGGGCGGCTTGCAGCATCCGGTCAAACTCTTCCATTGTTCCAAATTCTTCCAGTATCGCGCGGTAATCACTGATGTCATATCCATTATCATCCCCCGGCGACTGATACACCGGCGAGAGCCAGATCACGTCTATCCCCAGTTCTTTCAGATAATCCAGCTTTTCCGTGATCCCGTTCAGATCACCGATCCCGTCTCCGTTGCTGTCCTTAAAACTGCGTGGATATATCTGATACACCACGCATTCCTTCCACCATTTTCTCTCCATATCCCAGACCCTCCCCGGATAAAATAATTAGCTGCCTGTCCTTATATTACCTGCTAAAGCATATCGATCACCTGATTCACTGAGCGCACGCCGACTACACGGATTCCCAGCTTTTCATCTGATGTTCCCAGTGCCTTTAGTGACACTTCCGGGATAATGCAGGTCTTAAACCCCAGCTTTCTCGCCTCTGCTACTCTTTGCTCAGGCATGGTCACTGCACGCACTTCGCCGCTTAGGCCCACCTCTCCAAACACGATCGCGTCCTCCGGTACAGGCCGGTTTTTATAGCTGGATGCAATCGCCATAACAATCCCAAGGTCGGCTGCCGGTTCGTTCATCCGGATCCCGCCCGCGATATTGACATAGGCGTCGTAGTTTGACAACGGCAGGCCGTCTCGTTTTTCCAGCACTGCCATAAATAAATTAACCCTGTTAAAATCCAGGCCGGCGGCTGTTCTTCTTGGCATACCAAAATTACTGCGGCATACCAGTGCCTGGATCTCCATAAGTATCGGCCTGGTTCCTTCCATAGCGCAGGCCACCACCGATCCGGAGGCATGCTCTGGCCGGCCGCTCAGCATAAATTCTGAAGGATTCTCTACCTCCACCAAACCTTCTTTCCGCATCTCGAACACACCAATCTCATTGGTAGATCCAAACCGGTTCTTTACACCCCGAAGGATACGGTAGGAGGCATGTCTGTCACCTTCGAAGTAAAGGACTGTATCCACCATGTGTTCCAGTACCCTGGGACCGGCCACTGTTCCTTCTTTCGTCACATGTCCCACAATAAAAATGGAGATATTCATCCCTTTTGCCAGCTGCATCAGTATATTGGTAGACTCCCGCACCTGGGACACACTTCCCGGTGCAGAAGACACCTCTTCATTATACATAGTTTGGATAGAATCAATGACCACCATGTCCGGCTTCTGCCGCTCAATCGTCTGACGGATCAGTTCCAGGTTCGTCTCACAGAGCAGATACAAGTGTTCCGAAAAGGTCCCCATCCGGTTTGCCCGAAGTTTGATCTGTTTTCCGGACTCCTCCCCGGAAATGTACAGCACATTCTTTCCTGCATCGGAAAGACGCTGGCACACCTGCAAAAGCAGTGTAGACTTTCCAATCCCGGGATCACCGCCCACCAGTACCAGGGAACCCTGTACGATCCCGCCGCCAAGCACCCGGTCAAGCTCAGCGATACCAGTCCTGATCCTCTCGTCTTCTTCTACCGATACGCTGGAAAGCGTCACCACCTTAGACACTCTTTCCTTTCCGGCCTCAGAAGCCGCACTGGTGCTTCCTCTCGACACCGTTACCTTTTCTTCTACAAATGTATTCCATTCTTTGCAGGCCGGACACTGCCCCAGCCATTTACTTTCTTCATGTCCGCAGTTCTGACAGAAAAATACTGTCTTCTTTCCTTTTGCCACAACATCCTCCTTACCATTTATCTTTCATTGTAATCAATTGACCCGAAACACGATCCTTGCTATACTCTTTTTACAATAAAATTCACCTTTCGTATATTATATCGCAGGTATACAGTGTGTCAAGAAACGGGAGGTCTTCACTTATGGAACTTCGAACAGCCGCCCCGGAAGACTTGGGGAAAATCATGGAACTTATTGACCAGGCAAAAGCCTTCTTGAAAAGAAATGGTGTGGATCAGTGGCAGAATGGTTATCCGGACCAAACATGTATTGAAGAGGATATCCGGAAAGGCAGGGGCTATCTCTGTATCCTGGATCATGATATAGCCGGCTATGTCTGTATCGACTTTGAGGGAGAACCCGCCTATGACACTCTGGATGGCAAATGGCTCAGCATCCAGCCCTACGTGGCCGTTCACCGCCTTGCGCTGGACGCTTCTGTCCGCGGCCGGGGCTTGCATCCCAGGTATTCGAAGAAACCGAACGGCTCGCCCGCTCTAGGGAGATCCACAGCTTCAAGGTGGATACGGATAACGATAACCAGATCATGAAGCATCTTTTAGAAAAAAACGGCTTTCAGTTCTGCGGCACCATCTGCTTTGACAACAGCGAAAAGATTGCTTTTGAGAAGCTGATCTGACAGGTCTAAAGAAACTGATGCCACTATCTATCACCGAAGAAGGGAATCTGCTGTATAAACAGATTCCCTTCTTCTTTGGTACATATGTGATTGACACATTATTTTTTTACGATCTTCACTGAAACTGCTTCGTCTTGTCCCAATTCTACACTGACGCTCAGCTTTCCGCTTAAGTTGGTCTTCATCTCGCCTGCGCTTACTTCGTTCATATATACTTCATACTGTGTATCCGCTTCCATCTCCAGGGTAAACTGTGCATCCTTTGGTCCGGACACCTGGAAGGTGATCTCTGCCTCCGATGCGCGGAAATTTTCAACTGCTGTTCCCGGCACAGACTCATATACAAACATGCCGTTGCGTTCCAGTTTTGTAATCTCCGCAAATGTCTTTACCTTATAAATGTCCCCCTGATGCTCAAAGCCCTCCAGCTTGGTCTTGCTCTCCAGCGTATAATCTCCAAAGCTCAATGTTCCGTCTGCCTCAGCTCTCAGAAGCTCTTTCACTGCTGCCATTATGATATCCTCCTTGGGTTCTTCATTTGTATCCTCATTATATCTCAAATCCGGGTTATTTTGTAGTCTTTGGCATAAATTTTATTTCTTTTTTAGACATGCCTGCCACCACTTCCGTTCCCCTCAAAACCTCGCCTGTAAGTACTGCTTCCGCCAGTTTATCTTCCAGCTGGTTCTGCACAGCACGGCGCAAAGGACGTGCTCCGTACTTCTGATCCGTCCCGGTTTCCACGATATGCTTTTTCACAGAATCCCTGATGGTAAGACTGATATCCAGCTGCTCTTTCGCACGTTTCACAAGATCCTTACACATCATTCCAACGATCTTCTTCATCTCCTCCTGGCTCAGTGGATGGAAGACCAGAATCTCATCAATCCGGTTCAAAAACTCCGGACGGAAAATCAGCTTCACTTCGTTCATGACATTACTTTTCATCCGCTTATAGTCTCCAGCCGCATCTTCCCTGGTATTGAATCCCAGTTTCTTCGGATCGATGATGGACTGGGCACCTGCATTCGAGGTCATGATGATGACCGTATTGCAAAAATCCACCTTACGCCCCTGAGAATCTGTAATGTGTCCGTCATCCAATACCTGCAGGAGAATATTGAATACATCCGGATGCGCTTTTTCAATCTCGTCGAACAGGATCACGGAGTACGGATGCCGGCGTACCTGTTCGCTGAGCTGTCCGCCTTCGTCATGTCCCACATATCCCGGAGGTGATCCGATCATCTTAGACACACTGTGCTTTTCCATATATTCCGACATATCCACGCGGATCATAGAATCCTCAGTTCCGAACAAAGCCTCGGAAAGTGCCTTTGAAAGCTCTGTCTTCCCCACACCGGTGGGTCCCAGGAACAGAAAAGACCCGATCGGACGCTTTGGATCTTTCAGGCCGACTCTGCCGCGTTTGATGGAGCGGGCCACTGCCGACACCGCTTCCTCCTGACCGACTACCCGCTTGTGAAGAGTCTCTTCCAGCCGGTTCAGCCGCACGCTCTCGGATTCCGCCAGTTTTTTCACCGGGATCTTGGTCCACTGAGATACCACTTCCGCAATATCCTCTTCTGTCACCACCAGCTTTTTGTCCGCATTTTTCTGCTGGAACCGTTGTTTTTGCTGCTTCAGCTTTTTCAGCGCCTCATCCCTCTCCTTGCGGACCAGCGACGCTTCTGCCACGTCCCCTCTTACCAGAGCCTCTTCCAGATCCACCGCCAGATCCTGGGCAGTCTTTTCCAGATCAAAGATTTTCTCCGGTACTTTGAATCCCTTAAGGCTTACTTTTGAGCAGGCCTCATCCAGCACGTCAATAGCCTTATCCGGAAGAAACCGGTCGCTGATATAACGGGCAGACATTCCCACTGCCGCCTTCAGCGCTTCCTCTTCAATCTTTACGTGATGGTGGGCTTCATAACGGGAACATAGCCCTTCCAGAATCTCAAGACAGTGCTCCCGGGTCGGCTCCTCCACCGTGATAGGCTGGAATCTCCGTTCCAGAGCCGCATCTTTCTCGATATATTTCCGGTATTCCCCGATTGTCGTTGCTCCGATCAGCTGCAGTTCTCCTCTTGCCAGCGACGGCTTTAAAATATTGGAGGCATCCATGGCCCCTTCCGCTCCGCCGGCACCAATGATCGTATGCACTTCATCCAGAAACAGGATCACATTTCCGGCAGCCTTTACCTCCTGTATCAGCCGCTTCATCCGTTCCTCAAATTCTCCCCGGTACTTGGAGCCGGCAATCATTGCAGCCAGATCCATAGTCAGGATCCTTTTATCCTTCATACTGTCCGGCACCACACCTGCCGCGATCTGCGCCGCAAGACCTTCGATCACCGCCGTCTTTCCAACACCTGGTTCTCCCACCAGGCAGGGATTATTCTTCGTTCTCCTGCTTAACACCTGCATCAGCCGGCCAATCTCTTCCTTCCTTCCGATCACAGGATCCAGCTTTCCTTCCTCTGCCTGTGCCGTGAGATCCGTACCGAACTGCTCCAGCACACCGTCTCTTCTTCCTGCTTCCTGTGCCAGTTCCTCCTGATATTCCTTCGGATCTACTCCCAGCACCTCCAGGATCTCCTGATATACCTTCTGCATATTGATATTCAGCGTCAGGAGGATCCTGCAGGCAACACAGTCCACGTCACGCAGGAGCGCCATCAAAAGATGCTCCGTCCCGATCTCCTCAGAACGGAAGCGCATAGCCTCCGCCTTACTGTCCTCCAGGATATACGCAAGCCTCGGACTCACTTCCGGGCGATGTGCCAGAGAAACATTCCCAACGGGGGAAACCAGCTCCTCCATCACCTTCAGGATCTTCTCCTCCTCCACACCATTGGCGTCCAGGACCTGCCCGGCCACACCGGTATAGACCTGCCGAAGCCCGATCAGCAGATGCTCCGTCCCGATATAGGGATGGTTCATTTCCTTCGCTGTCCGCTCCGCAATCCTTAATACTTCATTTGCCTGCCTTGTATAGTTCATGTTGTCTGCTATTCCTTTCCATATTCATCAAAAATGTCATCTACCAGAGCATGTACCTCACCGCGCGTCACATTTTTACAGCACCCTTTCGCCAGTAAGATCCTCAGATTCTCCCTCATCTTAAGAAGCGCCTCCGCCTTATCCACATCCAGCGCGATCACCGCACCTTTCCTGCGGTCCAGGCGGATGAATCCCTCCTGCTTCAGCACCGTATACGCCTTGTTGACCGTATGCATATTAATGCCCACTGTATCTGCCAGCTGCCGCACCGATGGTAGTGCGTCGCCTTCTTTAATCAGATCCATTGCTATCCCCATGATGATCTGATTCTGCAGCTGTACATAGAGCGCTTCCTCACTATTGAAATCAATTTCTATCAACATATGATCCACCTGCTTTTGTATCCTTTTATCGCTTGTTATATCCGTAGTATAACACAATCAAAAGGAGCTTACAACCGAAATTGTAAGCCCCTTTTTGCAACTTGAAGGAATTAAGTTTGGAAATGTCTTAAGTGTACTATTAGCAGATTGTCTTAATATCTACATATTCATAGCAGTCAAAGCTGTCCGCTACGTTCTTGCAGGTCAGTTTTCCATCATAGGTATTGATAGCGGAGTAGATTACTTCGTTATCCTTGCATGCCTGCTCCAGTCCTTTGTTCGCAATCTGGAGACCATAGCTTACGGTCGCATTTGTCAGTGCGATCGTGGAGGTTCTCGGAACTGCTCCAGGCATATTTCCTACGCAGTAGTGAACTACGCCGTCTTCGATAAAGATCGGATCGTCATGGTAGGTTACCTTCGTGGTCTCGCCGCATCCGCCCTGGTCAACTGCAACGTCTACGAATACTGCTCCCGGCTTCATCTCTTTCAGATATTTCTTCTTAAAGATCTTCGGAGCCGCTTTTCCTGGAATCAGAACAGAACCAATAACCAGGTCTGCCTCTTTTACTGCTTTTTCAATATTTGCATCATTGGATACCAATGTCTGTATACGTGCGCCAAACAGGTCATCCAGATAAGCCAGCCTCGGAAGACTGATATCAAGGATTGTAACATTTGCGCCCATTCCTACTGCGATCTTACATGCGTTTGTTCCTACATTTCCACCGCCAAGGATTACGATGTTTGCCTTCGGTGTTCCCGGTACTCCTGCCAGAAGAACGCCCTCGCCTCCAAATCTCTTCTCCAGGTATTTTGCGCCTTCCTGGATACTTAAGCGTCCTGCGATCTGGCTCATCGGTGCCAGCAGCGGCAGTCCTCCCTGTCTGGGATCAAACAGTGTCTCATAAGCAACACCTTTTACCTTGCCGTTTAACAGAGCATCTGTCTGCGGCTTATCTGCTGCCAGATGAAGATATGTATAGAGGATCAGTCCTTCATGGAATAACGGGTACTCTTCCGGAAGAGGCTCTTTAACCTTGATCATCATCTCTACGGTATCCCATACTTCTTTTGCCGTGTCGATCATCTTTGCTCCTGCTGCTTCATACTCTGCATCAGTAAACCCTGAGCCCAGTCCTGCTCCCTTTTCGATATAGACTTCGTGACCTGCTCCAGCATAGATTTTCACATTGTCCGGTGTCATACCTACACGAAATTCATTGTTTTTGATTTCTTTTACACATCCTACTTTCAATTTCTTTCCCTCCTGATTCTTCTAATACGTTCCTACGCTCCGGAGTTTTCCGGCTCCTGCACTTCTGAACAATATTTTTCATTTTCATCTCTTGTTTGAAGAATATTATTCATTTGTCTCTAAACTTATAGTATCACACCAGTGTATAATATTCAATAAAAGTTATTTTTTTCACAAAACTTTTTATTGTATGTCAAAATCTTCAATTGTTTTTACAATTTACTTGCATAATTGCAAAATTCATGATTAAATCAAGATATAAGGATCTTGGGAGGTAGTGCTATGAAGGAACTAAGGGAAACTATCCACAATGCAAATCTGACAAAAACTCAAAAAATGATTGCAAAATATATTCTGGACAACTCGGCAGACGCCTGTTTCATGACTTCTACAGAAATCGCCCTGAAGCTAGGCGTCAGTGAATCGTCCGTTGTCCGCTTCAGCCGTTCTCTGGGATACAGCGGCTTTATGGACTTCCAGAAAGCTCTGCGCAGAGACTATCAGGACAAAGTCCTAAGTATCTCCAGCAGCATCACCGTTCCCTCCCAACGCATTGCCAAACGGGCAAAATTAGACGATAACGCTGAATATCTCAAACGGCATTTGAAAAACTCTGCCAAAAACCTGGAGTCTGTCCTCGTGGGCAACACCCCTCAGACCTTTGAGGAAGCGGCAAACGCCATCATTTCCGGACGTCACAAATATATCGTATGCTCACGCGGAAATTCCTGCCTGGGAGATTACTTTCTTCTATATTTGAAACATATGGTTCCAAATGTTGAGATGACCAATGCCTCCTCCATCAGTCCCATTGATCATATCTGCAACATCTCCAAGGATGACTGCCTGATCATTTTCAGCTTCCCCAGGTATTCTTCTCTGGATAAACTGACTGCAAAAATGGCAAAGGATGCAGGAGCAAAAATCGTAGTAGTCACGGACAAGCCAAGTGCTCTTCTGGCCGAGTATGCCTCTGTCCTTCTGACCGTACCGGTAGACAGCAATAACTTCTTTAACTCCATGGTAGGGCCGCAGTTTGTGGCAGAAGCTCTCCTTGACACCATCAGCCATAAGGTCCGTGGTGTGGAAAAGCGCCTGAAAAAGATTGACCGGTATCTCGAAGAGCTCGGAACTTACTAATAAAAATGTTTCTAACATTTTGACTGTTTTCTCTAACAAGACATTCTACAATGCCCATACCTTTTCTTCTATAATCTACCTAGCATTATCCAATAGGAGGAACGGATTTATGGGTATTTTTTTTAATAAACACACTCAAACATTTCATCTATTTAACGATAATATCAGTTACATTATGACAGTCCTTCCTGGCGGCCAGATGGGTCAGCTGTATTTCGGAAAGAAGATCCACCACAGGGAAGATTTTTCCTATCTCCTGGAAACTGCTCCCCGTCCCATGGCTTCTTATCTTTTCGAGAACGACCGCACGTTTTCCCTGGAACATATCCGCCAGGAATATGGTGTTTATGGTTCTACCGATTATCGCTCTCCTGCAGTGGATATTCTGCAGGAAAACGGCGGACGCATCTGCGATTTTCAGTATGTAGATCATATGATCACCCCCGGGAAGCCAAAGCTTGCCGGACTCCCTGCTACCTATACCGAAGAGGACAGCGAGGCTGATACTCTGATATTAATTTTGAGGGATCCTGTTACCGGCATCCGGCTTCAGCTTCTTTATACCATCTTTTCCGGAGAAAATGCGATTGCAAGGAGTGCCGCTTTCTACAATGACGGAGACAAGACTGTCCATCTGCAGAAGGCCATGAGTCTATGTATGGATCTGCCGGATTACAACTATGATCTTATGCATTTTTCCGGCGCATGGTCCAGAGAACGTCACACGAAGATCCGCTCCCTGGCGATGGGAATCCAGTCTGTAGGCAGTATGCGCGGGCACTCTTCTCACGAACACAATCCCTTTGTGATCTTAAAGCGAAAAACCGCTGATGAATTTCAGGGAGAGGCCCTAGGCTTTAGCCTTGTCTACAGCGGAAACTTTCTGGCACAGGTGGAAGTGGATACTCATGAAACTACCCGGGTTCTCCTTGGCATCCACCCGGATTGGTTTGACTGGAAACTGGAACCCGGAAGCAGCTTTCAGACTCCAGAGGCCGTGATGTTCTATACAGATCAAGGGCTCAACCATTTAAGCCAGACCTGCCACCGTCTGTATCAGAAACGCCTGGCCAGAGGATACTGGAGAGACAAGGTCCGCCCGATTCTGATCAACAACTGGGAAGCCACCTACTTTAATTTTACCGAGGATAAACTGGTAGAAATCGCCTCCAGAGCAAAGGAATGTGGCGTCGAGCTCTTCGTCCTGGACGACGGCTGGTTCGGGGCGCGCCGCAATGACCGGGCAGGACTTGGCGACTGGACGCCTGCTCTTTCTCTTCTGCCCGGCGGAATCAAGGGAATTGCTGACAAGATCGAGGCTCTGGGCATGAAATTCGGGCTATGGTTTGAACCGGAAATGGTAAATATGGACTCAGATCTTTACCGCGCTCATCCGGACTGGATCCTAAGCACACCGAACCGCAGCGCCTCCCACGGACGGTATCAGCATGTCCTGGATTTTTCGCGCCCCGAGGTTGTTGACTGTATCTATCAGATGATGAAAAGGATTCTCTCTGAAGCAAAGATTTCTTATATCAAGTGGGATATGAACCGCAGCATTACGGAATGTTACTCTGCCGCACTTCCGGCAGACCGCCAGGGTGAAGTTTTCCACCGGTATATCCTGGGCGTCTATGATTTATATGAGCGCCTGACCAGCCAGTTCCCGGAGATCTTATTTGAGTCCTGCGCAAGCGGAGGCGCCCGTTTTGACCCGGGTATGCTCTACTATGCGCCTCAGGCCTGGACCAGCGATGATACCGATGCTGTGGAACGGCTGAAGATCCAGTACGGCTCTTCCTACTGCTATCCCTTAAGCAGTATGGGAAGCCATGTGTCCGTATGCCCCAACCATCAGCTGAACCGGACCACTCCGCTCTATACCCGGGCCAACGTGGCATACTTTGGAACCTTTGGCTATGAGCTGGATCTGAACAAGCTGACAGAAGAAGAGCAAGAGGAGGTAAAAGAACAGATCAAATTCATGAAACAATACCGTGAACTCTTCCAGTTCGGAACTTTTTACCGTCTGAGCAGCCCCTTCGAAAATAATGTGACTGCCTGGATGGTGGTAAGCGAAGACAAAAAGGAAGCGATCGTGGGCTGGTACCGCATCCTGAACGTGGTCAACGAAGCCTTTCACAGGATCCCGCTAAAAGGGCTGGATCCAGAGCTTTGTTACCACAGCCTGGCAGATGGAAACTCCTACTACGGAGATGAGCTGATGTACGCAGGGCTGATCACCTCCGACTCCTCTGCCGGAGAAACCACACCTGAAACAGAACACAGCTGCGACTTTGACTCCCGGCTGTATATTCTAAAAGCTTAAAAAAACAGGCGATACAGGACATCTCTCTACTTATAGAGCGATTATTCCTGTTCGCCTGTTTTCTTTTTTTGATATTTTTCTTCATACCACTTTCTGAAATTTCCAAAAATATTTTTTTCAGCCTCCGCCCTCGCTTCTGCCGCATCCTCGATCTGATCATAACCGCCCAGATAGTAGCATTTCTGCCGAAACATGATCTGTGCGATCCATTTTCCCCGCTTCCTGCTGAAATAAACCCCTTTCACACCACTGGTATTGGTCTTATATGTCACTTCCGGGCGCAGCATTTCCAGGCAGGTACCATCTGTGTAATGGAGATTCTTCCCCGGATCTCTCAGACAGCCGCAGCTTTTTGTCCAGCCGTTCTGCAGGTTGGACTGGCGGACGTCAACCTCTTTCCCGCAGTCACACCGGCAATGCCACAGATGAAATCCATTTTCCTTTCCCACATAAGACATGACGGTAAGCATCCCAAACCTCTTCCCGACCCAGTCTTTCAAAGGTGGCTTCTTCCCACAGCCGCAGCTCCTGGTATTTCCAGTTAATAATCGCCTTTTCGTTGTCTCAATCTTCCGTCCACACTCACACTGACAGAGCCACAGAGGATTCCCGTCCTTAGCCTTGTTCCCCGATTTTCCAAGCACCGTCAGCTTACCGAAACGGAGGCCGGTAAGATCCTTTCTTTCCCTGACGGCCTCATCCGGTGACAAATCACAGCCACAGCTGTAAACAACTCCCGGCTTCAGTCTGCGGCTCTCCACAAGGATCTCGTTCCCACAGTCACACCGGCATCTCCAGACAACCGCACTCCGTATGCGCTGGTCTGTGGGCTCGAGAACCGTCAGCTTGCCGATACGAAGGCCGGTAAGATCCTTACCTCTCATCCCTGCCCCTCCTAAGTAAAAAGCAAACGCATCCCTACTGTTCAGGTCAATGCCTGACGTACTTCCTGATGCGAAACCAGACGACAAACATCCATTTCCGGACCGGGAACAGCGCCATCCAGATCTGTGACATCACTTTCCATTTCCAGCCTCTGCACTCGATAACCTTCCCATTTCGAACCAGGCTGACCACCCTGGCTCTGATACGCGAGAAAGGAAATTCGCCGTCCCTGAAGCAGTTACCGTCTCCGGTCGTCACTACTCCATCACCCTTTTTCCTGGTTATTCTGTGCAGAAGGTAATTTCCCAGATGAGTCTGCAGCAAGATGATATCTCCCCGGCGGAGCATATCCGGCTGACAAGCCTCAATGATCACCTGATCTCTACCGTGACAAAGAAACGGCCACATACTCATTCCGGTCACAGTAAAAGCTGCCTGCCGACCTTCGGCAAGCAGCTCGTCTATCGCGGGAAATAAAACATTTGCAGAAATTCCGCTTTTTTCTATCTTCATGTTATAAATTCCTCGACTTTTATAAAACTGTCATCAATTTCTGTTTTAAAACACTGACCGACTCAGCATTTGGAAGACACTGAAGCGAAATTAATGTCGTATCTTCCAGACACTTTACTGCATAATCTACTGCCAGCTCCGAATATTCTTTATGCCATTTCGGTGCAATAGTACGCGGCAGCATTTCCCCCAGTGCCTGCAGCGGTGATATCTGTTCTACTGCATTAATCAATCCTCTGTGCAAAAATACAATAGCGTTCAATGCGACCTTTCGGTTAACACATTCTCCCGACGAACCGCTCCATGGGGTTCCGTATGCATACCACTGCTCTTTTTCTTTTCTCAGGAGGACTCTGTCACCATTAATGATCAGTGCATTTTCATGCTCTCTCCAGAGGCGTGCATGAGTGGTCTTTCCGGTTCCGGAAGCAGCTGTCAGGACAATTCCTTTTCCCTGCCATTCAATAAGAACACCGTGAAGCATAACCGCTCCTTTTCGCGGCATAGCCCACGCAAAGAGATTACCGGTTTTATCAAACCAATCATCAATGCTCCTGTCACGATAAGACGTATATAGCTTCCAGTTTTCAAGTTTTAGATCAGATTCCAAATATAAGCGCTGTGAATCTGTGCCATAATCTAAAATAAATTTGTCCGAAGTAAAAAAGTGTCTTCGACACTTCAACTCCCCTACCCCTCAATCTTGAGGGGATTAGGGGTTACTTTTTGCGTCTTTTTCCCTCATAATAGTCTTATGAATATCCTACAAAAAATTTTTACAGACCATTTTGAAGAAATGCTCTATATCCAACATCCCCGTGACTCTGTCATTGAAAATGTAGAAAAAATGATCCATTGCGGCGACCCCTCTTTTGGCGGCGCCATGTATGCCTGCCCTTCCTGCCGAAATTTCAAATTTGTCCCCTTCCGCTGTCATTCCCGCTTCTGTCCTTCCTGCGGCAACATGTATGCCATTGACAGGACTACCTCTATGTCTTTTAAGATCATCAATGTCCAGCATCGCCATTGCGTTTTCACTATCGCCAGGGAACTCCGTCCTTTGTTCTTATCTGACCGTTCTCTTTTAAACTGCCTTTTCTCTTCCGTTAACAGTGTTGTCTCTCGTATGTTCCATAAAGATAACAAATCCGAACTCTTTACTCCTGGGTTTATCTGTGTCCTTCATACCTTTGGCAGGGACCTGAAATGGAATCCCCATATCCATTATCTCGTTTCTGAAGGCGGGGTTGGGAATTCTCTTCGCTGGCGTCATAAAAAACACTTCAACTACAAACTCTTGCGTGACTCCTTTCAGACCGCCCTTTTGAACGAATTGCATTCCAAAATCGGCGATTCCTTTAAAAAGCTTAAGGCTTCTGTCTATGCCGACCACAAAAATGGGTTTTATGTCCGAGCCATGCCCAATAAATGTAATCCTTCCCAAGTGATCAAATACATTGGCCGTTACCTTGGCAGACCAGTTATCGCTACTTCACGTATTGACTCCTATGACGGCGAATTTGTTACGTTTCATTACAACCGCCATGAAGACGGGAAGCTGGTCACGGAAACCATCCCCGTTCTTGATTTCATGGCACGCCTCACCCAGCATATCCCGGAAAAACATTTCAAAATGATCCGTTATTATGGGATTTATGCCAGACATCGTAAATCTGACAGATATCTTCACAGGGCTATCTCAAGGGACAAGCATAAAATATTTCTTTCTTTTAACCGTTGGCGGGATTCCATCCTGCTTTCCTTCGGATATGACCCTTTAAAATGTCCTTCCTGCGGTACGCCCATGCTGTTTCTTGAATTATATTTCAACCACAAACCCGTTCCTTTGCACGAATTATATGAAAGGGCCATGCGAAAGCACCGGTGCCGGTCCCCTGCCGCTTTTTCTTCTCT
>OGYQ01001157.1_pt1 | contig 15630 bp, 13 predicted proteins | sample 1576641 | NCBI WGS metagenome assembly OGYQ01 (sample SAMEA3541476, study PRJEB24748) | human gut metagenome | biome: human gut; feature: human-associated habitat; material: faeces | place: China | collected 2012
CCATGCTCCGCCGAGGCCGCAGGAACATGGCTGTTGCTATTGCCGAGTTTCTTTGTTACACTGAGATCAGAGGTGATTATGATGGAATTTCGCAAAGAATCCGGCCGGATTTTTGCCATGGATGAAACAGGGAAACTGCTGGCGGAGGTGACTTTCCCGGAACGGGAGGGTGTTGCCGTCATCAACCATACCTTTGTGGATGATTCTCTGCGGGGTCAGGGAATCGCCGGGCAGCTTCTGCGTGCGGTGGCCGATACCCTCCGCCAGGATGGCCGCAAAGCCAAGGCCACCTGTTCCTACGCCATACACTGGTTTGAGACGCACCCCGAGGAGCGGGACCTGTTGGGGTAACGAGGTAGAGCATGCAATATCACAAACTGGTCCGGGACCGCATCCCGGAGATCATCGAAGCAGACGGCAAAATCTGTACCTGGGAGACTATCTCCGAGGGCGCCTACCTCCAGCTGCTGGACGAAAAGCTGAACGAGGAGTTGGCGGAATACCAGGAGAGCAAATCCCTGGAGGAACTGGCCGATCTTCTGGAGGTGGTACAGGCCGTGGTCCGGGCACGGGGCTGGACGTCGGAGCAACTGGAACAGTTGCGGGCGGACAAGGCCGCCCGGCGGGGTGGGTTTGAAAAACGCATTTTACTTACCTCTGTGCGCAAGAAAGAGGACTACCGCTATCTGCTGGTGATGAGGGACTTTCTGCAAGCATCCGGTAAGCTGTACTCCACCACCTTCCCCCAGTTGGTCCGCCAACGGCAGCAGGGCAAGGTGTTTTCTTTCCGGGAACATCTGCGAGGGCTGCTTTATGCCCAGTTGAGCGCCCACACCCAGTGGCATCGTGTGGCCCCCAAACTGCCCCGGGTGGATGAATTGTTCTTCCAATATGATGAACAGGCCATCCTGGCCCGGGAAAGCAGCTATTTTACAGAGGGACTGAAACAGCTTTCCTGCGCCAGCCAGTGTACCAATCGCCAGATGAAGCATCTGGGCGAAAACATTGAAAAACTTCGGAAGATCGCCGCGGAATATAGCAGTCTGGATGCCTATGTGACCTCGGCACCACCAGAAGAAATCGTCCGGGACCTTTCCGCAGGGCCACACAAGTTATACGGCATCGGCCCGGCCCTTGCCTGGGAATATCTGCGCAATGTGGGCATCGACGGGGTCAAACCCGACATTCACGTCTGCCGGTTTCTTGGCGCCGACCGCATGGGGGAATCCGAACAGGAACAGGCAGCCCCCGACGAAGCTGTGGCTATCGTCCACAAAATGAGCGAGCAGCTGCATCTGCCCATGGTGGAGATTGACAGCATTCTTTGGAGCTACTGCGCCAGCCACTATGGAGAAATCTGCACAGCCACCCCGCACTGTGAGGCTTGTGTTGTACGCGGATTCTGTACCAGAAAGGAAGGATAAGGATGGACCCTGTTTCTTTGCAGGCTTCGGTGGCCGAAAAGATCAAGGCACTGTATGCCATCTCCCGGGAGTTGGAGCAGCTCTTTCCCGGCAGACACTACACGCCGGACGGCCACATGGTAGGCAGCATCGGGGAAGCCCTGGCCGCTAGCTGCTACGGGCTGGATTTGTTCACGGCGGGTGCAGAAACTCACGACGCCAAAGCCCCCGACGGGCGCCTTGTGCAGATTAAGGCCACCCAGATTGACCGGGTGGCCCTGTCCAGTGAACCAGAACGGCTGCTTGTGATGAAGATTCACCACGACGGCACCTTTACCGAGGAATATAATGGTCCCGGCGCACTGGCCTGGAACCATTGCGGCAAAATGCAGAAGAACGGCCAGCGGCCTATCTCGCTGGCAGAGCTCCGCAAGCTGCAGGCGGAAGTTCCGGTGGAACTGCGGCTCCCGCAATCCGTTTAAATGGATCCGTTCGGCCCACAGGAAAGTTCTCCCTTCTAAACGAATATATCCCAATAAAAAGAAAATGGCAGTTATCCTCATTTTGAGGATAGCTGCCTGTTTTTTATTCTTCGGTAATCTCCAGTCGGGCCAGCGCATAGTCGATGCACATCTGCACAAGCTCATTGCGGGAACGGCCCGTTTTGGACGCTACGTCCTCCAGCTTCGCCAGCATGGTGTCGGGCAGCCGCACCGATACCACCGTGGACTTTCCTACCGCGGGTTTGCGCTGCGGCACAATAAATTTATCCTCCTGCGCCATCATGTACCTCTCGAGTATTTTGTTGTAGTTATTATGGCGCACATTGGTGTATTATTTATATACTACAAATATGTAATACACAATGTAACTAAGGAGGATCTCCATGGACAAACGCGCACAAACTTGCTGTTTTACTGGTCACCGCCATCTGCCTGCTGGGGAGGAAGAAGCCCTCTGGCAGCGGGTACAGAAACATCTGATTCCTTACTGGAGCAGGGTGTCCGCTATTTCGGGGTAGGCGGCGCACTGGGGTTTGATACTCTGGTCGCGGAAAAATTGCTGGATCTGCGACGGCAGTATCCGCAAATCCGGGTGATTCTGGTGCTGCCGTTCCGCGGCTACCAAAGCCGCTGGACAGCGGCCCAGCAGGCCCGCGCTGCGCGGATTGAATCCCGGGTCGATAAGGTAGTCTACTGCTGCGACGCTCCCAGCCGTGAGGCCTTTCTGGCCCGCGACCGGCATCTGGTGGACGGTTCGGCCTACTGCATCGGTTACTGTACGAGAACTACCGGCGGTACGGCATACACACTGCGGTATGCGGAGAAACAGGGATTGCAGATATGGAATGCCATACTTCCATGAAAGAAGCCCGAAGGCCAATATTCCTTCGGGCGTTCTGATGAAATCTTTTATTCTTCTTCAAATTCCGACAGGAGTGCCTGTGCGATACAATATGCAAGGCGAACAGGAACAGCATTGCCAATCTGTTTATAGGCCGTTGTTCTGGAGAAACCTCCTCTGATGCACTCAAAGAAATAGTCATCCGGGAAGGTTTGCAGTCTGGCCGCTTCACGTGGAGTAAGGGAGCGGTTTTGCTCTATGTCCGGATGAATATAGTAATGTCCGTCTTTACATATATGGGCGACTACCGTTTGAGACACTTTTTCGTCTGCCGCCACCACCTTAAAGCGATCCAGAAAAGATTCGGTATTTTTCTGCGTCTTTAAATTTTCCGGCAAATCTGTATACCTGATTCGCTGATGATCCTGTGTCCAGCGTTTTACTGCCAATCTGTAAATTTCCAAATCCTGTTCAGTATTCGGTCGGGCATAGTGCAGCGTAACAGGTTGCAAATCTTCTCTTTTGATTCCTGCCTCGTAGAGATACTTTCCCTCATAGTGCAGCGTTGGTGTAGGCTTGGGCGAACCCTCTCCAGCGTGCAAATGCGGCAAGTCGCTAAAAATTTCACCTACCACACAGTCAGTATGAATTTGCGTGAGCTTCGGGTAATAGTCTTCCTCACCATTTCTCTTGCCAACAAGTATAATTCGTTTACGGTTTTGCAGCACACCGTAGTCTTTGGCATTCAAAACACTATAATTGGTTGAGTACCCGCATTCACAGAACAAATCCCGCATCTTTTTGAAATGAGGCTTTCCATCTTCATCCTTTGCAGAAAGCAGACCGGTAACATTCTCAAAGACAAAAAACTTGGGAGTATACCGTTTCAGAAACTCGGCGTAAAGTTTATATAAATAGTTACGCTTGTCTCCCCGCATCTTTGTTTTGGAACGAGAACGACCGGCCAGGGAATAGGCCTGGCAGGGCGGACCTCCAACAATTAAGTCGAGCTCGCGTTTCCCCAGTCTTTCATCAATACGGGAGAAGATTTCAGGGAGGCTTTCTTGGGAAATCTCGCGTTGCAATACACTGGACAGCTCTTCTTCAGGTACATGGGAATAGAATTCGTTTCTGCTGTACTTTTCATTGAGATAATCGTTGTACACGGCTTCCTGACCATTGTCTTTCAGCCATTTTGCTGCTACGCGGGTTTTCAGAGTATAGCAGGCCGCCTCGTCCATTTCTATATGGGCAACAGGAGTATATCCGGCTTGAAGGAATCCTTCTGACAGACCACCTGCTCCTGCAAACAAGTCCAGATAGTTTGGCATTGAAATTTCTTCCTTTCCCGCATTCTGATGTTTGCCGATCCAAGGCTAACTTATTATACCAGGACAAATCCTGCCACGCAAGATACATCCCGGGAATTTCTGCGTTTTAGCCAAGAAAAACAACTTCACTACGACCAATTGTGCTATAATAGGCTGTACGGAGGATGGTATACATGGCAGACAGATTAACTCGTGAGAAACGCAGCTGGAATATGTCCCATATTCGCAGTAAAGATACCGGAATTGAAGTAAAAGTTCGGAAGTTTCTGTTTTCAAAGGGCTATCGATACAGGAAAAATGATTCAAAACTTCCCGGAAAGCCGGATATTGTTCTGCCAAAATATAAAACAGTTATATTTGTCCACGGCTGTTACTGGCATCGGCACCCGGGGTGTAAAAATTGCACGACGCCTTCCACCAACACAGATTTCTGGATTCAGAAATTCAACAAAAATGTTCAAAACGACATTCTGCACAAGCAGCAGCTGGAAGAATCCGGCTGGCATGTTATTACTTTGTGGGAATGCGAGATTGAGCATAATTTCGAAAAAACAATGGATTCCGTTCTGCAGGACCTGACCCGTCAGCTCAACAATCAGCCCGGGTAACTCTCCATTCGTGCCTTTTCCAGAATCTGAAGAATCCTGGCACATTGTCTTTCCGACGGGAATTTTCCGCTCTCCATTGCAACAGCGGTTTTTAAAAGTGATATCTCCATCGGTGTAAATATTTTGGCGTCCAGGCCCCACGCAAGGACCTTTTTCCAGCCGTCCGCTCCATACTCAGCAACCTTAATCATGGCACCAGCCTGATTCAACTGCTTCTGAATGGAACGGGCATCAGATTCTCTGTTTTTCTGTTCTGTTTTCCAAATCAGTTCCTGTTTAAAATCTTCTCTCAGACTGAGATGCAGTTTTTTCGCCTCGATCCAGCAGGCCTCCCGCTTGGCCCATTCTGTTACGTTCTGAACACCTCGATCCGGGGAAATCAGATGATTATACATCGCTTCTGCAAGCTCTTCCAGCTGAAGCTCTGTGGCATGGCTTATTTCCTGCCTGTTCCACAGGGTTCGGAAATCAAATGTTCTGTCTGTTTCCTTTTCAATCAGCCTGAAAAGCTCCGCAATGGTATAGGTTACAACCTGTGCTTTGTAACCCATCTCATACCATGGGGCATTTTTAACAATTCGGTCTGTTGACCGGTACAAAATATCCAGCCCGACAACCTTTTTGAAAAATTCCTCATTAAAAGACGATTCATGTTTGTCCCATTCACTGCTTGCCCATTCTGCAAACCGCATAAAGTTCTTTTGTGCACCGGAGCAGACTTGCCAGGGGAGCTGTCTCCATGTATTGTAGAACTTTGCCAGATCTGTTTTGGTAAACATTTGGGGTTTGGGATTTCGCGCCAGAAAACGTTTTTTCTCGGCTGCGCTCATGCGGGCTTGCTGCTGTTTGTACTGTCCGCGAGTGCGTTCATAATACCAGCAGGTGCCAAACTGATTTCCTTTGACAGCCGGAGCAAGGGTGCGACGCGAAAGATCCTCCATGCGTACATGAAATGCATGATTGGAGAAAAAGTCTGCATCGCTCACCTTGTTTTGCTTGTTGGCATATCGAGCAATATTCGGGATCAGTTCCATTGCCTTTTCCGGTGACACTACGGAAAGTTTCATGGGAACATAAACATCCCGCAAGTCATTGGCTCTGCTGCGGTCATTTGTCAAAGCTGCAGCCAGTGAAGCAGTTGTCTGGCCGCCGTTGACAATCTGCAAAGCAGTAATTCCTGTAATCCAGGAAGCACTTTCTCTGTGTTCAATTTCGACGTTGTATGCGGTGGCAGCGATACCGTTGTTGTAGGCAAAGAACATACTCGGTTCATTCAGAATCGTATTGCGAATGCCCTTGTTGATTTTTCCCTTTACAGAGAGAAATGACCGGACGTTGCCTTCCAGCAGACGTCCGCCATACCGGTTGTACAACTCGGCAAGGATCTTTCCGGGAATGGAGCACAGATAGGCTGTGTATTCTTCGGTTTCACCTGCAGGCAGGCAGGGAATTCCCTCATCACTGAATTGTTTCAGGTCAATAACAATATCTTCCTTGCCGGTTTTGGAGGACATCAATTCCTGCAGACGGGCAATATCCCAGATATGGTACTCTGCTGTTGCCTGTCCGATGTGCGTTGCCGGAATTTCGCGGATTCGATTGCTCATGACCATATCAGTCATGATAAAGAAACGGAACCGGGTAACATTTTTATATCTGTTCTGAATATCAACCGCAAGACCATAGCCCGGGGAACTTTCCTCGGCATTTTTTTGCAGAAAACCGGATTGCGCATTTTCTACAAAAGCGCGCGCTCGACGGAACCATGTATCGGCCTCTGTCGCTGTCAGCGACTCCGCTTCCGTACTGTCACGAAACGGGCAAACGGCAATATCCAGACAGTCATCCAGTTCATTGTAGCAGTATCCGTCTATCTGAATTCTCCGGTTCTGACTGCCAACTCCTTCATAAGGCACCTGCTCAAAGTCTTCAAACTCTTCGGCATCAATAAGTGCCTCCGTATACATGGCCAGAAATTCCTCGCGGGGACTGGTTCCATTCATCGTTGCATTCAGATGAATTTCTTCGAGAATTTCAGTCCGAAACTCGTTAACATCCATGTTCCTGTTCCTTTTTGAATGAAGCAATTGCCGAAAGCGAAAGCAGGTAGTTCACACCGGATACGCCCAGCGGCAAAGAACCCTGTCTTATGCAGGGAAAGTCTGCATTCACCTGAAAATACTGTCGTTTTCCCGGACGGAATGCAATTTTGTCATAGGCAGTCTGGACAGCAAATCCCTGTTGCCACAAAAGGGCGGCAAACTGCTTGCGCTGCACATCTGTTTCAAGACGGGCACAGATTTTTTCATACAGCCCGTTCAGTGTGATACCTTTCGGATCATCTGCTCCGGTCGTATCCATAAACTGTACAACCAGATATCCTTCATCATTTCGATCCAGCTGTTCAGCAGAAGAAATGCGAATTTCTTCCGTTCCGCTTGATACCGTTTTAATTTCATACCAGCTTTCCGCCGTTATAAAATCCTGGTCGCCACGGGCCGTCCCTGTCCAGGCATCCAATGCCTGCTGGCACCCGTACTTCGGTATCATGTATTCCAGAAGGAAAAGCATTTCTCCCGCCAGTCCCTTTATTTCGGCTTTGCTCAGAATCTGGATACTGGCCTGTGCCATCATTTGCTGCCAGTCGCAGTAGCGCTTGCAGAGAAACTCGGCTCCGTTGTGTTCCAGTTTTAATCCGCGGGAAGATTCAACCATGTCGTTGCAAAAGCTGTAAAACAGGTCTTTGTATTCCTGCCGTTGCAATGCAAAAGAAAGTGCCCATTTTCCATCCTTGCGCTTTCCTGCCTCGGCAGAAATAGTGCGGGACGAGCGGAGCTCCTGGGGTTGTGTGCTGCTTACGAGAAGCAGTGTGGCGCGCCCCTGCGGATCATAGCCGTAATACAAATTCAGCACATGTACGGCGTCTACTCTTCGAAAACCGGCATCCTCTTTCAGTTCAGAAAAAGCCTGCTTTGCATCCGTCATTTTTTATTCCTCCGGAATTGTACTGTCCTGCTCATCCAGATCTTCGCCGTGTTCAACTTCATACAGTTCTTTCCATTTGACTACATTAATTTTATAATTGTATTTTTTATCTTCCTGTCCTTCCACTCTCGGAATACCTATACTCAGGCCGATCAGGGGAACTGGCGCTTTTTGAGCCAGTTTTTCCTTCTCCGTCCCCGGTTCAGCCTTCAACTGAACAGGATAAATCACGAGCAGCGGATTTCTCCTGATACCGGTCTTGAAATAATCTGCCTGCGAGAGATTCTTCTTCTCCGGCTCGATGCGATGCAATGCCTTCTTGATTTTTTCTACAGTATCACTGGTCAGTCCACCTTTACCTGCGTCGCGGCTGCCCAGACGTGAACCTTTTCCTGACATCTGAAAGGCGTGTTGCTTTGCCTTGTAATCAAAGATTCGCTGAACTGTTCGTACCGGAATTCCCTCGAGTTTTCTTTCCTCGCCTTTGCCTGATGCAATCATGACATCCCATTTGTCAAGGTCAGGTCCCTTGTCCTCCCGCAGAATTTTGACAAAATCCTCTGCGTGGAAATCAAAATTCAGCGGGTGTGTATTGTAGGTAGAGAGATATTCAATAATATAGTCCTTCTTGACATTCCGGAACTGCGGGGCCTTCAGCGCCAGACCGGCGTCATCTTTTTCGAGCGGGTATGCTTTTTGCAACTCGGAAAGGAGGTTTTCTGTCGCTCTCAGATTGTCCTGTTCAACTTGCAGAGTGCTGTCCAGAAATGGTGTTTCCACTACACGTCCGTTCAGGCTGAGTGTCATCGTATAATCTTGCGCGGAACGCATCTTGTTTCGCGCAGTTACCATCAATGCCGCCTGGTCACTGCGGACGCACAGGCCGAAATCTTTCGGGGTCATGTTGAGCAGCTTCATCCGGTTGACTTCCGAAAGCAGTTCGTTGGTTGCCTCGGTGATATAGGCGTACCAGGACATGGATGTTGCAGGCATCCAGATTTGACAGAGATCCTCATAGTGACTCCGGTATCCAAACCAGCGCCCCATTTGCATCAGTGTGTCATACATCTGGGAATTCCGATAGAAGTAGCTGATGCACAGCCCTTCCAGCGTGAGGCCGCGGGAGAGGCTCAGACCGCCCACTGCAATGAGGCGCAATCCTTTGTCATATTCATCATAATTCAGGTATTTGGAAGCATTGCCTCCATTGATGGTTCGAACTTCCACAGCGGCCACGGCTGCGTGCAAAGCTTCCTGAATGTCAGGCCACTCAAAGTCAATGGTTTCCATCGGAGCATAATATTTGTCCCAGGTTTTGCGCAGCAGCCGGAACGTATCATACTCCATAGCCTGTTCGCCCGCGCGATAGTAATTTCGGATCTCCCGCAGCATGGTTCGGACCAGCTCATCCACCTGACTTGTGATAGCTTCCTGTACTGCAATGAAACGGGAAATATTGATCATCATCGTCCGATGAGATTTGACATCTCCCCGCAAATCCCGCACTGCATTAGCCAGGAAAAAGGCTGCAATTGCCTCCAGCATACTTTCCGGCAATTTCCCGGCCGGGACAGCTCCGCTTTTATGCCGAATCGGAAGATATTCCTCACAATCGTCATTCTCGTGGAGCATGAAGCTGCAATCTCCTCCTTCCAGGAAGATGCGATCTGCACCAATATAGTTGGTCGGAGCTTTCAGCGCATAAATAAAATCTCTCGGGAACAGATCCTCTGCAATCATTTTATCGTCGGTTTCCGGGTCAATAAAGATATTCGCATAAGGTGTGGCGGTAAAACCAACGTAGTTTGCTTTTGAGAACAGTGCCAGCAACTTTCGGATAGCGGCATTGATGGCGGTCGGATTTTCTTTGTCCTTTGAATTTATGGAGGCGTTGTCTGCCTCGTCGTCAATAAGGAGCATGGGAAGATCAATTGTCTTTTTTGTTCTGGTCGTGTTACATACTCGAAGCCAGCGCTCCAGCTTTTCAAGCACACTTTTGTTTTTCTTCAGAACAAATACGATGGGATCGTGTATGGCGTCCAAGCGTCCAACAATTTTCTGTGCGGAAGAGGTGTTAAAATCGCTCATGGTTGATGTGACGGCAAAACCGCTTACCCTGGCATCATTCAGCCCCACGCCAACTCGTACACTGTCCCTGTCTTTTGTAAGAGCCTTGCTGTCCAGACCTGTGAATCCTTCGTCAACACGCTGCTGTGTTTGTTTGCGAAGTTTTTCAATGGTTCCGGTCAGAAGAATAATTACACGGTAGCCCGCATCTGCTGCCTTGTTCATCAGTGCGATGTAGTTGGCCGTTTTGCCGGACTGGACATTACCGATGCATAACCCTCTGACAGAAAATCCTGTTTCCTGACCGGGGTTTCCAAGCAGGTCCATCAGTTCGTCAGAGAAACGATCCATCTCCGTAATGACCTTTGGCACCCATCCGCATTCGTTCTGCAGGTATTGCACATAGCGCTCCCAAAACAGCGGGTCAATATCGGCTTTGGCATCCGCGTACCATGGTTTGTGATCCTTTGCGGTAATGTATACGCCCCGATCAATATCGATCTGGAGCCGTGCCTGTAATTCCTTGATGACTTCCGTCTGCTCACTGTCATTCAAAGGAACAATGGAGAGAAAGAGTTTTACGGCATCCTGAATCGTAGCCTCGGTGATTTTTTCCTTGTCTGACAAATACTTCAGCACATAGGAAATCATTGAATCCTGATTTTTAGTCATGGCAATACTCCTCTCGCAATTCTTTCAGCACATCCGGGTATTTTACAAAGAAATCCATCTTGTCCATTACAGACAGCAGCTGCGGAACATTTCCTCCCGTCTCCTGCGCCTGGTGGACCATCTGGAGAGCAATCTGGCGAGCTTCATCCGTTTCCAGCGCCTTTTCCGTTACGTTGGCTTCGTTGCTGGCCAGCCGGTAATATACATCCGCATAGGGGAACGTATCTTCCAGCATCTTCAGGAAATTATCAAACAGTGCAAGACCGTCTTCGTCCAAATGATTTTCCAGCATTTTCAGCAAAGGCAGATCCCGATTGATCTGATACTGGAAAGTCCCCCTGAAATCAACCGGATTCCATGCATGTACAAGATCATCTGTCTGCACATTTCGGCCACGGTATTTGTAAACACGCTCACTTCGTCCAACGGCGTTCTTTACTACAGCCGCCAGATTTTTCTTGATACAATCCGGGAGGGTTGCCGTTGACTTTTTGATGTCGATTTCCCACATGGAGTCCAGAGAATTGGGAATATCAACTCGTACCCGTGCAAGTTTTCCCAACTCGTTTTGCCGAATCAGTCTGAACCAGGTGCCCCAAACAATCAGGCGCTTGTTACGGTATATATAGAATCCCTGCTTTAGACGCAGTTCATCTTTTCCGCCCATACTTTCGATATCGCTTGCACTCAGTTTGCTCGGATACGGAAGCACATAGGGCTTTACCCGGACTTCTTCATTATTGATTCGCAAAATCTGTTCACTCAAAGGCTGTGTGGAAGGATGCCGCGTGAGGAAAGGATCCATCGGCTGCACCGGATCCCCGTTAAAATACAACGCCAGCCTTTTTTTGGGATTTTCATCTCCCAAAAAGCGGTGGAAAACAAGCGACAGGTGTTTTCTGGTCAGTTCGATCTTCTCGTCAAAAGATTTCTGGGCGTTTGCGCTTGCGTCTTCCAGGCGGTCAAAATCCTGCCAGAGAACAACCGTTCCGTGCTCAAGTCCGTTCAGGTAAAAGAATCCGGGAAGGTCTTCCATTTCACTTTCCGAATACACTTTCAGTGCCCAGGATTTTTTCAACTTAATGTAGTCGAGGTCCCACGAAGCCGCGATAGTCTTCCCGTCCTTTTTACTCATGACTGTTAATTTCCGGCACTGGGACAAAGAAGCCATTTTCAGACCAAGACCAAACCGTCCCAAATCATTCTTGTCTCGGGCATCGCGCGGATCCTGGCTTCCATATCGCATGGCGTTTTCAATTTCATCCGCTGCCATACCGCACCCGTTATCTTCAATGCACAGCCAACGGGGTTCTTTTGACATAAAACCTATCCGCACTTCTGTGGCACCGGCACTGATACTGTTGTCGACAATATCAGCAACAGCAGCTTCAAACAGATACCCTATCGACCTCGTTGATTCTACAAGAATCGGAGCAAAGGGAATAACAAGTCTTTCTTCCATCCGAAATCCTCCTGTCTGATGCAGGCTTTATTTACAATACCGGTTTGCGGAGAGTACGTCGGTACGTTTATTTGTTTTCCATTGTATTCCAAGTCTTGTGCGGTGTCAAATAACTTTGAACCGCAACAGTTTTATGCCTTTTAGCGGCAACGTATTAATCTGTTTGACTTTGTTTATTTTGTTTATTTTTAATTATATCACCATACAAGTGACATAAAACGGACTCACAAAACAGAAATTACCACTTTTTATAGATAAATTTTATCAAAAAAAGAGCAACACCTGTTAAGGTGTTGCTCTTTGAGCTCAGTCGGGATTTTGCCCCTGCCCGCCAAGGTTCGGAACCCAAAATCTTCCCATAAAAACAAAAACTGATAAAATAGCTCTCGTGCTGCCCAATGTACAAAACCAGCACGGAAAGGAGATTCCATGAGCTATCTTATCAGTTTTTTCGTGTCTGTCATGGCCGATGTTACCGCGTACATAGTCAAAAGATGGATTGACAAGCACTGAGCCGTGACAAAATAAAAAAGGTCGCTGTACTGCAATACAGCGACCTTTTTTGGTGCGGCTGACAGGATTCGAACCTGCGGCCTTTCGGGTCGGAGCCGAACGATCTATCCAGCTGAGCTACAACCGCACATGTATGAAAATCGTCGCTGGGACGAGATTCATCGTATAAAATTGTAAAAATCCGGTTGGTGGTCAATTCGTGGTCAGTCTACCAGAAACCACTGAGCCGGTGGGCCGGTTTCTTGCGCTGCTGCGCGGAAAAAATGGCCGATTGTCTAACGTGCCACAGTTGTCGGAGTCCAACGCTCTATCCAGCTGAGCTACGACCGCACATCTTATTTTGCCCCCGTAATACCGGGAACTTATATAGTATAGCAAATTCCAAAGAAAAATGCAAATGCTTTCTTGTCGAGCGGGCAAATTTTTTCCGGCGGGGGTGTGGGGCAACATTGCACAACTTTCCAAATTTTGCTATACTATGCTGTGGAGCGTATATTTTTTGCTCCAGCGAGGTGCTTACAATGAAAAAAAGTCATCTGATTGCGGCCGGGGCGGCAGCCTCGGCTGCGGCAGCCGCTTCTGTTTTGGGGGCGGCCTATGGCATTTACCGGCTGTGGTTTTATCATGCGGCGCAGCCCGAGGATATTTCCTCGGAGGAACTTTCCAAAACGCTGCCCTATGGCGAACAGCTGAAAAAGGATGCCGAGGCGCTGGCTGCCGCGCCCTATGAAAGCATCCACATCACGGCGGACGACGGCACACTGCTGGCGGCGCGGTACTACCACCATGCCGACGGCGCACCAGTGGCGATCATCTTCCACGGATACAAGGGCTTTGCCCGGCGCGACGGCATGGGCGGCTACACGCTGTGCAAAAAGCTGGGTTACAACGTGCTGTTGCCGGACCAGCGCAGCCACGGTGCCAGCGGGGGACACACAATCACCATGGGCGTGAAGGAGCGCTACGACTGCCGGGCCTGGGCCTACTGGGCGTACAAACATTTTGGCCCCGACGTGCCGCTGTTCCTGATGGGGGTTTCCATGGGTGCTTCCACAGTGCTGCTGGCCAGCGGCCTGGACCTGCCCCCCACGGTGCGGGGCATCATTGCGGACTGCGGCTACACCAGCCCCCACGACATCTGCCGCAAGGTGCTGGCGGAATTCAAGCCCCACATGCCGGTAGGACCTGTGTACACCATCGGGCGGCTGGGCACCCTGGTGTTTGGCCGGTTCGATCCCGAGGACGCCGACTGCCGCCAGGCGGTAGCCAAAACCGACATTCCGATTTTGTTCATCCACGGGGAATCCGACGATTTTGTGCCCTGCGACATGAGCCGGGCCAACTATGAAGCCTGTGCCGGCCAAAAGAAGCTGGTGACCATTCCCGGTGCCGGGCACGCGGTGGCCTACTATGTGGACATTCCTGCCTACGAAACCGCCGTGACCCAGTTTCTTTCCGACTGTCTGGAAGAAAAACCGCAGCCTGCCCAGACCAACCAGCAGTAATACATCCTAACAAATGCCGGACACCGGGATTTTCCCGGTGTCCGGCATGGTTTATGCCTGCAAATAGGCCTGCAAGGCGGCGAGTTGGGCGCGCATTTCCCGGCGTCCGCGGTTGTAGAGGTCCAGCAGTTTTTCGGTATTCTTTTCAAAGCGGCCGATCTCGATGGGTTCGGCCGGGCGCAGCACAAAGAGCTTGCCCGCTTCTTCCAGGGCGTCGATCTCGTCCATCAGGGCGTTGTAGCGCACCTCCTGGGTGAGCAGAGTAGCCAGGAACAGCGTCCGATCGCCGTAGAAATCGTCGTACAGGTTCACCATCCGCTGGCCGGGCAGGGATTTACGGAAACCCTTGTGCCGGGTGGTGATGATGACGGTTTTTTCAAAGCCTTCCGTCTGGGCCCAGTGCAGCGGAATGGGGCAGGAGCAGCCACCGTCCAGGTAGGTGAACTTGCCCAGGTGTACCGGCACCGATACCAGCGGCAGACTGGCCGAAGCCCGCACCGCTTCCAGAAAATCGAAATCGGTTTTGCCTTTTTCAAAGTAAGCCGCCTTGCCGGTTTCCAGGCAGGTGGCCACGGCTACCATCCGCTGCCCGCCATTATAAAAGGTATCGCTGTCAAAGGGGACCACATTGGGGATATCCCGCAGCATGAAGTTCAGCCCGAACAGACTGCCGCCGTTGAAGGCAGCCATCGGACCGAAGTACCGCGGGTCCCGACGGTAGCGCAGGTTGATGCTGGCCGAACGGCCCGGTTCGTGGGCCACGTAGTTGACGGCATTCAGCGCCCCGGCGCTGACACCCGCCACCGCGGGGAAATAAAGGTTTTCTTCCATGAGGGTATCCAATGCCCCCGCCGTATACAAACCGCGCAGGGAACCGCCCTCCAGCAGCAGGGCGGCGCTTTGCGGCATCGTGAAGTTTTCCATAGAAAATGCCTCCTGTATTTCTTCATTGTAGCGCGCCGGGCCGGCCGCCGCAAGCGGAAAACGCCGAATTTACAGTTTTTTTAAATTGTGGTACAATACAACAAAAAGCCGTCTGTACGACAAAGGAGCCCTTTTATGCTGAATCTGAACCCCGACACCCCGCGCATCATCGTGCCGTTGTTTGCCCATGCTCTGGACGAACTGGAAGCCCAGGCCAAGGCGGCCCAGGCGGCCCCGGAAGCGGACCTGGTGGAACTGCGGCTGGACCCGCTGCGGGAGGGGGATTGGCTTTCGGCGCTGGCGCTGGTGCGCAGCGTGGTGCAAAAACCGCTGATCGTGACCATCCGCACGGCACGGGAAGGGGGCGAAGCGGCCCTGGGTCCCACCGATTACCGGGACGCGGGGCTGGCCCTGCTGCAGCAGGGGGGCGTGGATGCCCTGGACATTGAGTGGCGCACCGACGCTTCGGTGGTGCGCGCCCTGCGGGACGCGGCGAAGCGGGCGGGGGCGGCAGCGCTGTTCAGCGAGCACCACTTTGACGGTACACCGGACCGCCACGCCATGGCGGAGGCCCTCCACGGGATGCTGGATGCGGGGGCGGACATAGCCAAACTGGCAGTGATGCCCCATAACCGTACGGATGCGGCGGCGCTGCTGCTGGCCACGGCGGAGGTCCACGACCAACGCCCGGAGGCAGTGCTCATCACCATGAGTATGGGTCGGGACGGGGCAGCCACCCGGTATTGCGGCGGTGCCTTCGGCAGCGCAGCGACCTTTGGCACGCTTTCGGCGGCCAGCGCCCCGGGCCAGCCCCCC
>OGYQ01001164.1_pt1 | contig 15537 bp, 23 predicted proteins | sample 1576641 | NCBI WGS metagenome assembly OGYQ01 (sample SAMEA3541476, study PRJEB24748) | human gut metagenome | biome: human gut; feature: human-associated habitat; material: faeces | place: China | collected 2012
ATATGAAGTGTCCATTTTGTGGTGTTGAAATGATACACGGCTATCTAAATTGTGGGATGACATTGTGGAGTACAAAAAAGCATAAGATCAGTTTCCTACTCGATGATAATGAGAAATATGCGCTGCAGCTGGGAAGGCCTCTGGCCTCACCCCATCATGTAGAAAGTGATTGCTGCCCCAAGTGCAAGCGAATTATAATTGATAGTTCTGATTATATGAACAATATTGAGCGGATACCTACTTGAAGTAATATATGGAAAACTATTGGCTCTTTTTGTTGCTGGCAATCTTTTGTGCTTTATTTGCTGATAAAATAAATACGAATGTGAAGGAAGATAAAGCTCTTAAAAAAGTAATATTTGCATTTGGCTTGGGGCTATTTGGAGTTTCTTTAATTGGTATATTGATTGCTCTTTTCAAAACTTATTGAGGTGATTTATAAAAATGGAAAAAAAGCATTTTGGCGTGATGCTGTTTGTGGTGGGGAGTATAGGATACTTAATTCTTAGTCTGTACTTGTTTATGAACCAATTTGAATACAATGGGATGACAGGCACCTATGCTGCTCTGCTCGGCAATGAACTGCTAGTTCCGTACATCATTTTTTGCGCTATGGGAATAGCAGGTTTCATCATTTGCGTGTACGAAACTTTTTTTCGCAAGAAAAAATAATCGTTGAACTTCACTTCTAACAGAGGTGATTTTATGAAAAAGAGATTTACTTTCAATATCCAGTTGCTCTGCGGCGTTATGATTGCCATTGTAAGCTGCTCTCTCTCTTTTACTCTACACAAAAGTATTTTTATGAATGTCGCATGGATCATATATGGGTTGATGTGGATCATCCACCCCGTCTGCCCTAAAGGTTTTGATGCAAGGCGCGGAATTCAACTTGCCAGGGCAGCCGGCGTTATCTGCATTGCTGTCGGCCTGATCGTAAAATTCGGCATTGGATAAAGTACATTAACGCTGAGTCTATGATGGTGCTTCATAATGGACTTAGTTTATATCTAACTATTATATTTGAACTGTCCAAATCTGCCCTGTTCATTCGTTATTAAGGATAGACGAGTGAATTGGGCAGTTTTCTTATGCTTATCAATAGAGGTGAAATGCAGAAATGATAATTGAAAAACTTATAACCTATGATTACTCTAAAATAGCAGACTGGCTTATCAAGACCGGGGTGGTATTATTGGCTGCAGCTTTGATAGTCATTTTGGGGCTCATATGGCTTAAAGTTACCGCAAAAAAACCAGGTTGCCGATTTGGTTACAGGTTATCCATGGTCAAAGAGAATAAAGATGCCTGGGTATATGTTAATCGAAAAATAGGTGTGCTGTGGCTTAGAAGCGGTATCGTTTTGGGATGTGTTGGAGCCTTTGTTATGTTGCGCTGCATACATGGTTATTTTGAAGAGTACACAGCAAAATGTTTTGGGCTCCTGTTATTAGATGTATTGGTGCTTACGGCCTGCCATATTTATGTCCGCATTACTGCAAAGAAGAAATATGGGCCGTCAAAATCCGCTAATTTGGGAGGTAATTGATATGTATAACCTTCTCGTATCTGGCGGAGTAGCTGCCTCTTTTCTACAAGTTGTACCGATTACCTGCTTGGTGGGGTTGATCTATATACTATGCAGAGGAATCCAAATAAAGCGACAAGGTTCTGGTATCAGCTGGAAGATTGAAGTTATAAGGTTACTTTTTGTATGCTACCTCACTGGATTACTTAGCCTCACGATTGTCCCCAGCAATTTCTGGTCTAATTTCTGGGCGATTGTCTTTGTTGGCTACAGTGGATCTGAACTTACTTTTTTTGACGGCGGATTCAATTTCATGCCCTCTCTGGTAAAGTGGCTCCAGGGAGATCTGCTTCTTGGCAGTTGGGTGAAGACAATGCTCGTTGGAAATGTTTTGATGTTTGTTCCGATGGGAGTCTTTTTGCCACTCACCTTTCCACGACTAAGCAGGCAAAAACTATGGCTGTCTGCGCTCATTATCCCAATTATCATCGAAATCATCCAACCCATGGTTGGCCGCAGTTTTGATACTGATGATTTGATTTGTAATTTTGTTGGAATACTGATTGGATATTTGGCAGCACGCTTTATTAAGAAGGCAATCTATTGAGGAGAAAAAACGCCGGACACATTCTTGTGTTCGGCGCTTTTCTTTATTATTTCTCAGAGAAAGCGGTGTCAGAGAAATTACTGAGTTACCTTGTACTATCCTTGCTGTTTTAGTAGTGTATCTCTTCGGATAGTATCTTTTGCTGCTTTTAGAAGATCTGTAAGTATGCGAATCTCATAGTCATCACAATCTTCTATAAGCATTTGGATTTCTTGGGAGAAAACTTCTTTGGAGTGAATGACATTGTCGCAAAGCAAGGCATCTACGGAAACTGACAGTGCATTAGCCAGGGCGACAGCCATCGGCAAACTTAATTTTGAGTTTCCGGTTTCGATATTGCTCATGTGAGTTGTGGATAGGCCTGCCTTCTCCGCTAAACCTTCCTGGGTGAAATCAGCCCGTATTCTTGCTATTTTAACACGCTTGCCAATCGCCTTATAATCTAATTCCATCTATCATGCCCTCACAGTATGGTAGCCTAACATCAATCCTTTCCTATTGTAATTTACCCATATCAGATATATAATAAACTGTGTAAATGTTAAATTTACACAGTTTATTTTCTTGCAATTTATTGACTGTCATTAACCTACAAGACGGTAAACAACTAAATGAATCTACCCCAATAAGCACAAAAACAGGGACAAGACGGGAAATCTCCGAATTGCCCCTGTACTTATAAACTGAATTTGGATTATTTGCTGCCTACCATTTCCTTTACAATCGCCGCAATATGTTCCAACGAAGCGGCATCCAGTCTTTTCATATCTTCTACCAGATCAGCAAGTTGGGCCGGGTAGGCGCTGCCATCGTCGAAAAACTGTTGCGGAGTAATGCCGAAATAGTCGCAGATGTAAAACAGGCCTTGTAAAGATGGCAAGGCTTTCCGATTCTCAATTTGATTGATATAACTATTATTCTGCCCAAGCGATAATGACATATCCCGGGCAGAAACATTCTTTTGCATTCGTAACTGTGCTATGCGGTTTTGCGTGAATTCCTCGTACATGGGAACAAACCTCCCTTCACGCATTATTCTATATCGTAGTTTTCATAAAATTACGATATTTTGTCCTGTGTATTTCTTGACATACGATATTTAATCCTTTATTTTTTAATTAACCACAGGCTTAAATATTGCAAAAGGAGAGGTTTGTTATGGCAGATAAGACGTGTTGTGTCACAGGACATCGGGATATTCCGCCGGAGCGTATTACCTATGTGGAACAGGCGCTCCGGCAGGAGGTTCTGGCAGCAATCGATGAGGGGTATACACGATTTATTTCAGGATTTGCTGAAGGCGCTGATCTTATGTTTGCAGCTATTGTTGCTGAACAAATAAAGTGTCACCCTGAATTGTTTTTAGAGGCTGCAATTCCTTATGCGGGCCGCCTGAAAACCAAAAACCAACAATTCCATGAATTGCTAAAGGTCTGCAATGGAGTCCATGTAGTATGTAAGGAATATGCTCCTTCGTGCTTCATGCAGCGAAACCGATACATGGCCGGCGAGTCCCAACGCGTGATTGCAGTGTATGATGGGCGGGAACGTGGCGGAACGCTTTTTACTATGCGATGTGCTCACACACTGGGGAGAGAAGTCCGCTTGATAAAAATATAAAAGGCACCGGACATGGGATGACAGATCCTGTGTCCGGCGCCTTTTATATGCTATTTCTCGATTTTGTATCCGACCCGAAAAACGTTCTTGATGAAGGTGGGGTGCCTGGGGTCAGGCTCCAGCTTATTCCGCAGGCGCCAAATTACATTGTCCACGGTGTTTGAGCCTAATTCATAATCCTCGTCCCAGGCCGCATTGTAGAGTTGCTCCCGGCTGAACACATGACCAGGGCAGCGGGCCATGCAGTAAAGGATAGAGAACTCTCCGTAGTTCAGGCAGATCTCCACACCGGCCTCGATTTCTCAAACCCGCCGCCAGTGAAAGATAGATTTAGCGAGGAAATAGGTCTATCTCGCATCGGATTTTTCTTTTCTGCCGCTGGGCAAATCATAAGAAATATGGAAATGAGCATCTCCTTAGGCAACAAGATATTCCTGCTTTTTGTATATTGCTGTATATATCATCAAAGAAAAGAACAAGTAAAGGACAGTCGCAAAAATGGAAAATGGCATTTTCAATACGGTAGTATTTACTGTATTACATTGTATAAACGAAAGACAGTATGTTATGGGGTGCCAATTTACAGCTATTCCATTGGCTACAAAAATCCCTGAAACTCCAAGTAACAATGATATAGTAACTTCCCACAAATATTTTCCTCTTGATTTGGAAAACCATAAAATAATTGGGAGAGTTCCGACCAAAACACAAATTGATGAAACAATGTTTGAAATGGTAGCTTTACAAATAACTATAGTATCCATTTTTAAGCAATTCAAAATCAAACCAGTCACTACTAAAGCGATACTTGAAAATAACCCTATCCATATTGAAAGAGTAACCATAACCAAAACCTTTGCCTGGATAACATGGCCCCAACGTACAGGTATTGTCAACAAATTTTTTTGCGTGTTTTGTGTATATTCGCGATCTATGATATATCCACCAATTAGAGATAAACAAAAAGGCAAAACTAGCAATACGTTATTGTATATAAACATATTTGCTAACTGTTCAAAGGTTAAATCTTGTGTCCGTCCAAGTAGCTGAACTGATGAAACAATCATGCTAAATAAAATGCCAATGTATGCAACATATGTTATCTTCATTCTTTTAATTTTGCAAATTTCCGCCAGATAAAGTTTTTTCATATTTTATACCTCCTGGCCATTGTATATTAAAATACCACCAAACATTGAAACACATAATACAATAATCAGAAAAAGAGTACCAGAAAATAGCGGATAATGTAAAGCATCCAGGCCATATTGTAAGTTCGGAGTATATTCAACAATCGACAACGGATAGGTAATACGATATGCAATACAAATAGGCAGATATAAATTTAGACAATTAAGCATTGTTAGCTGCCAAACAAAAAGGAAATCTATAAGCACAAAGCAATTCGCCAAAATCAAAGCAATAAGATGTTTTTTGTGAAATGCGATAATGATTAACAATACCGGAGCGGTTCCACAAATAGCAGCTATTGCAGTAATAAAAAGTGCCTCTAATGTCTTTAAGAAAACGGAAAAAGACATTTTCAAAAATATGCCGCCTACAAATGTATAGATGCAGTTTATAGATGAAAATACCAACACAAAGGTAAATGCTACTCCGATTTTTGAGCATAGAATTTCTGATTTTTGTACGGCAGTTACAAGTATAGTTTTTAGGGTATCATTTTGTTCCTCCATTGAAAAAAGCATTACTAAAACAAGTGAAAACAAAAATGGGGCAACGAGGAAGTTTCCTAACAATATATTCATACCTACAAGATTGCGAAAACGATACCCATTATGCAGACAAAGCAGAAAAGAAAACGTAGGCATAAGTACACCAACAAGCATAATCATTCTGATTGTTTTTTGTCGTTTTATTTTCCGTAGTTCATTCACGTAGACTTTAAGCAATTCCCTCACCTCCTGTAATCTTCTTGAAGTAATCCTCCAATGTGTTTTTACAGAGGTGAGCTTCGCTCACATCAATACCGGACTCAACAAGAGCACGGTTGATTTTCGCTATTGGTAAAGCGACGTCGTATAGAAAAAGAGTGTTATTATCTACAATACGCATATCGCTCGATGGAAATATATCTCCAATAATTTGAGCAGCCTTTCTTACATCTGACACGATAAAATGAACATACGTTGTATTCTTTTTCTTCAGCTCTTCCAGACTGGCTTCTTCCAACAGTATACCGTGATCTATAATGCCTATATCGTCAGCCAGTACATCTATTTCGGATAAAATGTGACTAGAAATCAGCACTGTTTTACCTCTGCCAACGCATAGTTCCCGAATAAATGACCGCATTTCTGCAATGCCAATGGGGTCAAGCCCGTTTGTTGGTTCGTCTAGTATTAATAACTCTGGATCATGTACTATGGATGCTGCAATTCCTAATCGCTGTTTCATCCCAAGCGAATATTCAGAAAATAGTTTTTTATCTTTATAAGGTAAACCGACTAATTCTAAACTTTCTCGAATAGCGTTTGGGTTTGTGACACCACGCAAACTTAAAAGAATTTGTAAATTTTCTGTCGCTGTCAAATTAGGGTAAAATCCCGGAGCTTCAATTATTGCTCCAATTTTTCGCAAAATTTTTGACTTATTTACATGAAAAGGCATTCCAAACACTGTAATGTTCCCATCGGTGATGGGGGTCAACCCTAACATCATTTTCATTATAGAAGTTTTACCTGCACCATTTCGACCTAATAACCCGTAAATACTTCCTTTTTGAACATGGATATTTACATGACTTACTACCATGTTACTCCCATAGCATTTGCATAGATTGCTTGTTTCAATTATGAATTTGTTCATTTTTAACTCCTTCATACTTGCCTTTTGCCCAAAAATATTAAACTAATTTGCTATTGCCTTAATTTGGGCAATCAAATCATGGTCAGTTTTACAGCAGAACACAGCGCCATAGTTTTTTGTTTCGTTCCTTATGAAAATATCATCATCACCAGACATAAGTAGGAACGGAATGCATGAATCTTCTAATCGTAACTTTTGAAGAAGATCCAGCCCTGTACCATCCCTCATATTCAAGTCTGAACAAATCGCATCAACGGTAACCGTTTCAAGCACTTTTAACGCGTCAGCTACACCCGTAGCCTCATACGTCTGGAATTGCTTCTGCAAAACAGATGATAAAAGCCTTAAAAAATCCACATCATCATCTACAACAAGTATTCTTTTCATTTTTATTTCCTCCTGACTTTTCTTTTATGGTTGCAACGTGTCCTCACAAAGATACGCTTCCTTAATATCAATGCCATTCTAAAGAAGGATACGGTTAATCTATTCTACCGGCAAAGATGTCCCATACAGATGCAGGTGGTAATTGTCTGCAATCTGCATATTTCTTGTTTGGAACAGATTGCCAATAAATTATGTGACCTTTTTTGCATCCGAAACGATGAAATGGATAAACTTTGCGTTCTTTTTTCAATTCTTTCAGGTTTTCTTTTTCCAGCAAAATGCCACGGTCAATAATTCCAATGTCGTCTGCCAGCAAAGAAATTTCTGAAAGGATATGACTGGAAATCAGAATGGTCTTGCCTGCACCGTTTCGTCCCAGCAGACTATAAATCCTGCCTCGCTTAACATGAATCTTCAAATTTGAAACGCTCACCGGGTTTCCATATTATTTTGTCAAATTGTAAGTTTCAATAATATAATAATATATTTACTTATGTCTGTATGTCTACTTTTATTTATTCAGCATAGCATACCAACTTTGAAATAACTCTGAGACAACTCTGATTTTTCTCTGAGATTTTCGCCGCAAAATAGTCAACTCCATCATCTTGCGGTATAATAAACAAATAGAATAGGAGGTGGCACAACATGAACGACAAGACAATTCTTGTGGTAGACGATGAAATTGACTTATTGGAAATGGTGCAATCTATTTTTGATCGTGCCGGTTTTACTAATATTCTGACTGCTGCTTCTGGAAAGGAAGCGATCAAGATATGGAAAAACCGACAACCTGATCTGATGATTTTAGATATAATGATGCCAGGAATGGACGGGTTATCTGTATTAAAAGAAATCCGGGAAACCAGTAATATACCAGTTCTTTTATTGACAGCTCGTGGAGAGGCCGAAGATCGAGTAACAGGGTTTGAAAGTGGGGCTGATGATTATTTGATAAAACCGTTTCATCCCAAAGAACTGTTGCTACGCGTACAGGTGATTTTGAATCGGGCATATCCACAGAAAGAGCAAAAAATATATTTAGAAGCTTCTGTAATTGATCTTGAAAAGGCCGAAGTCCAGTGCGGAAACAATCAATTTCCGCTTACAGGAAAGGAATTAACGTTATTAGAAAAACTTGCAGAAAACGCGGGGCGCATTGTAACAACAGGAGCCTTGTGTGAAGCCGTATGCGGTGAATTTTGGCAGGGATATGAAAGCACACTATCAACACATATCCGCCATTTGCGGGAAAAGATTGAAAAAAAACCCTCCAAGCCGGTTTCGCTTGTAACAATTAAAGGTGTGGGCTATCGGCTTAATATCAAGGGGGCAAAATGATGAATACCGTAGAACGTTTTTTTCGCCGCTATATATTTTCTACCCTCGGGAACATAGCCCTCTTTTTTACTGTTAATTTGCTATTGGTAGGAATGTTTTTTATTGTTGCGTATCTGAATGGTGTGGCAGATTCCAAGTTTCCAATCGAGCATTTTTCTAACCATGTTATTGTTGAGGATGGGAAACTAACTGCGGACATGCAAGCACTTAATATATTGCATCATGCCGATGCCTGGGCTATGATCTTGAATAACGATGGCATCGTAATATGGGACGATGGACTGCCAGAAAAATTGCCACGAAAATACACCGCAACAGACATAGCAATGTTTAGCCGTTGGTATCTGGATGATTATCCTGTGAACATCTGGAAACGGCCTGACGGATTATTGGTGGTCGGGTTTATTCCCGGGAGTGTTTTAAATCATTATATTTCAACAAACGCGGCTTATATTCGTCCTCTTTTTATCGGAATCGGCTGTGCATTTATCATCAATATTCTATTAATGGTTTACTTGTTTGTACGCAATGCACATCGGGTAGAAAAATCAATGGGACCTATCTTAAACGGCATTCAAACGCTTTCGCAAGGTAAAGCAATTCACTTGGAAGAAAAGGGTGAATTGGCAGAAATCAATGCCGAGCTAAATCGTGCGGGCAAATATCTAATAAAAAAGGACAACACTCGTGCTGAATGGATACGAGGAATTTCCCATGATGTTCGCACACCACTCTCTATTATTTTGGGTTATGCCTGTGAAATTGAGGATAATTCCAGTTTGCCACTTTCCACGCGAAAACAGGCAACAGCAATACGGCAAAAAAGTGAAAAACTGCGGATGCTTATTGCAGACCTGAATTTAACTACTAAACTGGAATACTCCATGTACTCTTTAAAGAAAAGGTCAATCAATGCCGTAGAATTGGCCCGGCAGGTTGCAAGTGAATTTTTGAATGAGCTGCCGGAACAATATGAAATTGAAATAGCAGAGGATAGCCCCGGTAATCTCATTCTTCTAAACGGTGATAACTCTTTGCTTTATCGGATGTTAAGTAATCTGATAAACAATAGTATAGTACACAATCCCAACGGATGCAAAATTATCATTTGTGTTGGGCTTAATGTTGACACTTGTCTTTTTGATATTTGTGATACGGGTTGCGGGATAGAAGATACTCGTTTGATAATGATGAATAATGGTACGCCTATATCCAGCACACAAGAAGAATGTAACAGTATAGATCATGGCTTGGGGCTTAAAATTGTGAGGCAGATTGTAAAAGCACATGGTGGAAAAATATATTTTTCATCTACTATACCGCATGGATTGAGCGTAAAAATCGAACTCCCTATAAGTAGAATTTGATGTGAAATAATCTGACAATCTACACATTTAAGGAGCAAAAAGTTCATGGGAATCAAGACTTTTCAGCGATGGTTGGTAGGGGGGAGAATGATTGATTTATCCAATACCTGCTGAAACAGGCTTTGAAATGCGTAGGAAAATATTACCGGTGCAGGTTTTCTTGCTAGTTCTGTGGTATGCTGGAATAAGACAAAAACCACAGGAGTTGACACGACGGTCGAACAGGAAGTATTGCTGGACACCGATACCATCAAGGCCGCCGTCGCCGGTGAGAAGTAGGCCAAAGATAAAGTGATTAAACACTACACCCCCATGATCAACGGGCTGGCCGTTGACGAAGATATGAAGCAGCACCTTATTTTGAAGCTGCTGGAAGAACTACCACACTTCCCGATGGGGCAGGCCCAAATAAAACAGACAACAGAGTTATAATGTGATTACTTAAAAACAAAAATTTCTTCAATAGGTGTGTTTACAGCCCTTGAAATATCAATCGCTAATTTTAGCGACGGGTTATATTGTGCCTTTTCCAGACGCATGATTGTTTCGCGGCGCACTCCAACTATTTCTGCCAACTGTTCTTGTGTCAATCCCTTTATCTGCCTATATTGCTTTAATTTACATTCAAAATCTGGCATTGTTAGTCCTCACTTTCATCAATCGGATCGTCGTGGTCATAGTGATAAAGCAAGAACTCGCTAAGGAATACTTCAAGCGCGATAGCAAGAGAAACCATAATTATATACGCAATAAAGGTATATTCCAAATTCCCCATAAGTTTGCCCTGTCCCAAAATCAGTGTCACAAGAAAAATAATTGTAAGAGCTGTTTTATTGGCTACGGAATGAGCGTGCATTTTGTTTTCTTGGTATCGCTCGTCCATAAAAGTATTTGACAATTTTCCTTCATAGAAGAAGCCAAAGAAACCAAAAAACACAAAAAAAACAAAGGGAAAAATAGTTTTGTCGATGCTGTATGTCCAGAACCCCAAAAAGCCGAGAACCCCCAAAAAGCCTAAGAAGCCCAACTTAGGATTAAGATTTCGGGTTATAGTTGCATTGTTGCTTTTCCTTTTATTGACGGCTATAACCTGTATCAGCAGAACGACAAGGTACAGCACATAAAGGGTAATTAAGATGCCCGAAATAATCATAGGCAGGTCTTTAAGACGGAAAGTATAGGTTGAAATATCCATTGGGACAATAAATCTGGCTTCATTAAAAGTAATCGTATACCATGAAGAAACAGCGACAAGCAAAATACATATTGCTCCTAAAATAACAAGCAGTTTTGTTTTATTTTTTTTCATTTTTACAGCCTCCAAAATGTGATGTATTTGTCACCCAACGAGATAAATATATCACTTCGGCTTGCTTTTGTCAATGGGCAAGATACAAATATATCTCTTTTGGTACAGAGCGCCGGACGCAGAGGCATACAGCCCCCACGTCCGGCGCTTTGCTTCATGGACTTATTGATTAGATAGATCACATATCACAGCTTTGTCACTGTTATTGTGAGTTATATTTACAAAATGTTTTCATTCACACTATCGGAGTAGTGTTGACAGGATCAAACTATTGTAGTAATATAGGCTCATAAACTATTGCAATAGTTTGAGGAAAGGATTTGATAATATGGCCATTAAGCTCTTTGATTCCGAGCTAAAAGTCATGGATGTACTCTGGAAAGATGGTGATAAGACCGCAAAACAGATTTCTAATATTCTTAAAGAAGAAATCGGTTGGAACATGAATACTACCTACACCGTCATCAAGAAGTGTATTGCGAAAGGTGCCATTGAGCGCATCGAACCAAACTTCATGTGTCATGCGCTGATTGCAAAAGAGGTTGTGCAAGAGGCAGAGGCAGAGGAATTGATAGGTAAACTATTTGATGGTTCCCCCGATCAGTTGTTTGCTGCCTTGCTGGGCCGTAAAAATCTTTCTAAGGAGCAAATAGAAAACCTACGCCGAATGGTGGCTGAATTGGAATAGGAGGGTAAGACATGAGCCTATTTCAAATGAGTGTGGCCGGAGGAGTATTGATCTTATTCATTGTGGTTATCCGGGCATTAGCGATCCATCGTTTGCCGAAAACAACCTTTTTAGTTTTGTGGTTGATTGCTGCTTCGCGGTTGCTCCTGCCATTCTCCATTCCAATGCCGTTCGACACGCATATTGGCCTTCATGTTTTTTCTGGTGTAGTTCAAGAATTACCCGCTGGAAATATCGGTTCTCCCTTACTTGAAAATCATCTGCCATCCTTTGATACTGGTTCGACTGTTCCAAGTCTTGCAACAGAACACATTTCTGTCTTTAAGATACTCTGGTTGGTTGGCGTCCTGCTGTCGGCGCTCTACTTCTCCATCTCTTATTTTCGGAGTATTCGGAAATTCAGAACGTCTATCCCTGATAATACGCCGTATATTCGAGGTTGGTTGACTGCACACCAGATTATCCGCCCCATTGAGGTACGAAGTTCTGATTTGATTTCTTCTCCGCTGACCTATGGCATCCTGCATCCGGTGATCCTATTACCTAAAAATCTTGACCGGAATGACCAGACAGCATTGGAATATATACTGACCCATGAATATGTCCACATTCGGCGCTTTGATGCACTCACAAAAATTCTCTTTGCTGCTGTGCTTTGCATCCATTGGTTTAATCCGCTGACTTGGGTAATGTATGTCCTTGCCAACAGGGACATGGAGTTGTTGTGCGATGCTTGGGTTATCCGTATGATGGGCGCAAAAAACCGTTCCTCCTATGCACTAATGTTAATTAAAATGGAGGAACGGAAAAGCGGTATGTCCGCTTTATACAGCCATTTTGGTAAAAATGCAATTTCAGAAAGGATTGAAGCAATTATGAAATTCAAAAAAACATCTGTTTTGGCCTGCACACTGGCTTTTGCGCTGATTATTGGTGCAACCACGGCCTTTGCTGCATCTTCGGGTGGATGGCATGAGTTTGATTTGGATGATCTTAACCTCACAGAGGGACGCACCGGGACAGAAACCGATAAGATGAAGATTGTTGATTCTGAGAGTATCCCTGACCAAGTTAAAGACCTCGATCAGTTTAATCTTACGGAAGGACAAGTGGGGACGGAATCTAACGGTATGAAGATAATTGACCCCTCCGACACTCGCGGCCAGATTGTGGATACTGATGACTTAAATCTGGTAGAAGGTAACGTGGGAACAGAAAGCAACAATATGAAAATTTTTGAATATACCCCAGAAGAATGGAGTGACATTCAGCAGAAAATTGATAACGGCGAGCTTGCTTGGCAGCAATAAGGGATAAAGATAAATCCATTATAGTTCAATGTAAATCGGCTTTTACAGGTGGTTTACATCAAACGAAAACAGCACCGGACGCAGAGGCATACAGCCCCCGCGCCCGGCGCTTTGCATTGTAAGAAAAGAATAGCGCAGTACGGTCAATCGTGACCGCCTGCGCTATTCCTGTTGTTTCAGCTTCATATCCCTGCGGATCGTGTCTTTGGCTGCTTTGAGCAGATCGGTGAGTATGCGTATCTCGTAGTCGTCGCAATCCTCCAAAAGCATTTGAACCTCATGGGAGAAAACTTCCTTGGAGTGGATCACGCTGTCGCACAGAAATTCATCCACCGAAACAGACAGGACGTTTGCCAGCGCAACCGCCATCGGCAAGCTCAACTTGGAATGGCCGTTTTCAATGTTGCTCATGTGGGTAATGGACAGCCCGGTCCTTTCCGCCAATGCTTCCTGCGTCAGATCGGCCCGTATTCTTGCGATCTTCACGCGCTTTCCAATCTCTTTGTAATCTAATTCCATCTATTTGCCCTCGCAGTACGTCGCCAATATTATTCCTCCTCGTATAATAAGTTTAAAGTTAATAAATCAGGTATGCAAGGGAAAGTCATTTTTTGGTTGCCTCTATTGGTGTCAATTAAATTTTATGTGTCCAGTTCACAACAATAGAGTGTATTCGTATCTGTATCATACAGTCCCAAAGTGAAATTAAACGAATTGCGCTCCAAAATTTTCGTTTTCGTGTCCGAATGACGGTCAATCAAGCAATAATAACCATTCTGGATTTCTGGCACTAACGGCTTCCCGGTTTCATCAGTTAAAAACGGCCCGTCCTTTGTGGTTTCGGTTTCAACCCCATAAACCAGAGTTTGAACGGTTTCATCAAGAGGAAAGGCACTCCATTCAGTATTGTCCTTGATTTTTTCTAATACTGTGTCATCGTTAAAACTAAGCGCGATACAAGAAGTTCCGTCGCCATTTCCGCTGTGTGTATCATAATTAGAAACTTCGTTACCGCTTGAAACGTCAATGCCAAGTGCTTCTGAAACAATATTTTGTCCGCTTTCGGATTTGCAGGCGGTTAGAGCGATTGACAAGACCACAATTATTGCCATCAAAGCAACTAAAGGTTTTCGCATAATTTTCTCCTTTCGCTTGTATGATTTTCTTATCTGCATTGATTTTTTATTTCTTTTATACGCTTAATCCACCCCTTTATCAGCCATATATAGACGCATACGGCAATTAAGACAGCAAAGAAGAACATAGAGATACCTTGACCTATTTCTCCTTTAGCAAAAAAGTCAAACCCTACAATGATACATAATGCGACAAATCCGATATAACCAATGATGAATAGCCCTAAAAATACACGGCACATAATACCGATGATTTTCTTGGCTCCTGTGGAGTTCGATAGCCGGAAAGCTCCCAGCATTACAAGTTCCATTATAAGGAAAAATACAAACACTATAAGAATAACAAATATTTTATCGCCCATTGTTTATGCCTCCCGTGGCAAGCTCCAGTATGTTAAAGAAATTAAAAAACGGTTTGACATTTAACCTCCCCCCCTTATTCGTTCCGAGGATCATGTACTTTTATAAGGGACACAAGAAAAACAATACTAATTACAAGAGAAATTAAGCCCCCCAAATAGTGGCTGGAAAGAATAAGGATAATTTCAAAAGCAAGGACAAACATAAAAATTCGTGCATATAGCTTGTTTCTGGTTGCCTTTCCGGTTGAAAACCAAATATTAGCAAGAAGTATAACCATAAATATTCCAGAAATGATAGCCGTTATATATTTGAACATATACGCTTGTTCGCTGACTTGTCCTTGATTTACACAAAATACTGCCATCTGTGCTGCACATGAAGCTGTTAATAAAATCGTATTCCGCTTATTGAGAATAGTGCGCAACCCTTTTTGCTCGATATTCTCTTTTGCAAAAATTTTCCGCTCTCGGCTTTCATTGAGCAAGATATTAGCATCTACTTTGAGAACTTCGGCAAGCCGCAAGAGATTTTGGGTAGACGGTTCGCTTTGACCCGTTTCCCATTTAGAAACTGCCTGCCGACTAACATTCAATTTGTCAGCAATATACTCCTGCGAGAAACCTTGCTTTTCTCGTGCTTTTTTAATGTTGTCAGATAGAGCCATATCGACACCTCCTTTGTATTCTGATCCTAACATACACCTTGAAAATTTACCACCAACTATTGCGCAACTGGAGTGCAACTGTACGTGACATTCCGGATGCGGGCAAAAAGGTATTGACAACAGGCTCTGTGATTAGTACAATTACTTATAAGTAAGACTAAATTAATAAATTCTACTTATAAGTCGAACTAATGAGTATTTATGAGAAAAGGAGAACAAACATGGCAAAAGTAGGAATTGTAATGGGAAGCGACTCAGATATGCCGGTAATGAGCAAGGCAGCTGATATGCTGGAAAAGTTCGGAATCGATTATGAGATGACGATTATTTCCGCCCACAGAGAGCCGGATGTATTTTTCGAGTATGCAAAATCCGCAGAGGAAGAAGG
>OGYQ01001165.1_pt1 | contig 15534 bp, 14 predicted proteins | sample 1576641 | NCBI WGS metagenome assembly OGYQ01 (sample SAMEA3541476, study PRJEB24748) | human gut metagenome | biome: human gut; feature: human-associated habitat; material: faeces | place: China | collected 2012
ACGTCCTGTCAAGGCGTACCGCTACGCGCTGAGGGCTTCCCGAAGCGTCGTTGTCTGATATGGCAGAGAAAAAATTAAGTAAAAAAGATGTAGTAAAGGCATTTTGGAGATGGACCTTCTTTTCCCATGCAAACTACAATTATGAACGATTGGAAGCAACTGGTTTAGTTCATGCTTTTAAGCATGTAATAAAGAAACTTTATGGAGATGATGAGCAAGAGTATAAAGCTTGTATTAAAAGACATATGCAGTTTTTTAATACAGAACCCCATATTGGAGGCGTAATTCCCGGCATTGTTTTAGCTATGGAAGAAGAAAGGGCGAATGGGGCTCCAATTACAGATGATGCAATTAATGGTGTAAAAACAGGTTTGATGGGACCCTTTGCAGGAATTGGTGATACTTTATGGCAGGGAACTTTAACACCAATCCTTCTAGCATTTGGTATTTCTCTTGGCTCCCAGGGGAATCTTTTAGGACCGGTAATTTATACGTTGTTGATGTTCGGAATCATGTGGCCGGTAGCTTATTTTTGCTGGATGAAGGGTTATGAATTAGGAAAAGATGGAATCGAAAAGATATTGGGCGGTAATCAGCTGCAGATGTTGATCACAGGAGCTTCCGCAATGGGGGCAATTGTTCTTGGAGCTTTGTCCAGTCAATTTGTAACTGTACATTGTTCTGCGATTATTAAAATTGGTTCAATGAAAATGAATGTACAGGAAACAGTTTTTGATGCGCTGTTCTTGGGAATTCTTCCGTTAGGTGTAACTCTTTTCACTCTTTATTTGTTAAAAAATCGAAAGATGAAAGCTACAACAGTTATGATAATTCTGATTTTACTTGGTTTGATTGGCGGAGGAGTTGGTTTCCTTGGCGCTGCGTCATAGAATAAAATGGAGGTAAATCTATTATGGATGAGATGGCAAAGACTTTGGTATTTACCGGAGAAAGACAGATGGAACTTCGGGATTATCCGATTCCGGAAGTGAGTGATGATAAGGTTCTGGTTAAAGTAGATGCATGTGCAATCTGTACATGGGAGCAGAGAGTATACACAGGAGTGAAAAAAGTAGAATATCCGTTTATCGGCGGCCATGAAATGGTTGGCAAGATTGTTAAAATGGGGAAAAATGTTGACAGACGGCAATGGAGCGAAGGGGACTTCGTAGCAGTCGGCGTAACTCTTCCTTGTAAAAACTGTTATCAGTGCAAGAGTGGAAATGAACAAAACTGTGAACATTTTGATCACAGCAAACAGCAGGAAGGACTCCCGGAAAAAGGAATGGGCGGCATGAGCTCTCATCTATTGGTGTGTCCGGACAGTTTGTTCCATATTGATCATGTATCACCGGAAGAAGCGACAATCACAGAACCCTTATCCTGTGTCCTTCATAGTGTGGAAACAGCAAAGATTGAGTTTGGAGATGTTGTCGTTGTGATCGGATGCGGCATCATGGGGTTGCTCCATACCCTTTTGTCTATTAAGAAAGGGGCATGCGTGATCGTATCGGATACCAATGAGGAAAGAACTAAGCTGGCATTGAAGCTGGGTGCTTCTTATGCGGTGAACCCGGCAAAAGAAAATTTGGAAGAGCGGGTTAAGGAAATTACCAGGGGCATCAAGGCCCAAGTTGTATTTGATACAACGCCAATCTCAGCGGTAGCAGAAGATGCGGTAAAATCTGTAGCTAACAACGGAAGGCTAGTTTTATATAGTTCTTTCTATCCCGATACACCGATATCTATCAGTCCAGATTGGCTGCATAAGAGTGCGGCAAAGCTTTTGGGAACGGCAAATTCCAATACGGCTGACTTTACCAAGGCAACCAGGCTTTTGTCGCAGGGAATCATTGATGTAAAGCCATTTGTTAGTGAAGTTTATGAATTAAAAGATTATAAACAAGCTTTTGAGTCGGCAATCAAAGGAGATAAATTCCGCGTCGTTATCAAATTCTAAAGGCGGGCAGTCAGACCAAATTTGGGATGGCTGCTGCTTTGCGTATAAAATCGGATGTCCTGCACCGGTACAAAAATGTATGAGGAGGAAATGAGATGCTTGCAGGAACAATCTCAGGAATGGAAAAATGAATGAAATATTAAATATGAAGATTAATGATATGGCAAAGACAGAATTTGAATGCAGCTGTGGGAGAAAACATTTTCTCGATATTAACAAGATCATTATGGGGCGGGATGTGATCCGCAGGCTGCCGGAAATATTATCAGATTATGCAAAGGACAAAATTTATATTCTGTGCGATCAAAATACATATAAGGCAGCAGGACAGAAGGTAAAAGAGACTCTTGAAGGTGCGGATTTTCAGGTGAAATGTAACGTTCTTAATTCCGGCAATCAGATTTTGATTCCGGATGAAAAAGCAGTTGGAAAAATGTTCATGGAACTGGAGGCAGGCACGGGAATGATTGTGGCGGTTGGTTCTGGTACATTAAATGATATGGCAAAGTATATGTCTTCCAGGACAAAAATCCCATATACAATTGTATGCACAGCACCGTCCATGGATGGATATGCATCTTCTGGAGCTCCTTTGATGAACAGCGGGCGTAAAATTTCTTATACAGCGACACTGCCATATGCAATTGCAGGTGACACGGATGTTATGAAAAATGCTCCAATGCGTATGATTCATGCAGGATACGGGGATATTATCGGAAAACTTACCTGTCTTGCAGACTGGAGATTGTCTCATGAACTGACTGGAGAATATTATTGTGAAACTATTGTCAAACTAGTACAGAAAGCTATTAAAAAGGTTGTGGATCATCGCAAGGGACTGGAAGAGAGACAAGAAGAAGCAATTCTGTATCTGATAGAAGCATTAACCTTAACTGGTGTGGCTATGGGTCTGGCAGGAAATTCCCGCCCGGCATCTGGAGCAGAACATATGCTGAGTCATTATTGGGAAATGGAAGTCATTGCAAGAGGAGAAAATCCGGAACTGCACGGTATTAAAGTGGGGATTGCAGCACCCGTAATTGCGGAAGTTTTTGATGAGATGCAGGATTTTCTGCCGGAATCTGTAAAAGAAATGGCTCCTTCCGCACAGCAGATCAAAATGTTAATGAAAGAGGCAGGTGCGCCGATTCGGCCACAGGAGGCGGGACTTGACCGAGATTTGTTCTATCGTGGAATCTTGGAAGGAAATACTGTCAGAGAGCGTTTCAGTATCCTGGATCTGGCAGTGAAAGAAAAGAGAATTGAACGTATCGCAGGGAAGATAACCAATGATTATTATCCGGAAGAGGGGTGATGTGAATGGGGGAAATGGATCAGATCAAGTGTTTTGTCCTGGATATGGACGGCACCATTTACCTGGAAGGGGAATTATTCAGCTTTACAAAAGATTTTTTGACAAGGGTAGAAGAAACAGGAAGAAAATATTACTTCTTTACAAATAATTCATCGAAAAGTCAGCAGGATTATATTGATAAGCTTGCAGGACTGGGAATCAGGATTTTGCCATTGCAGATGATGATTTCCAGCCATGTGGCGATTCGATATTTGAAAAGACATTATCCGCAGCAGGCTATTTATGTTGTGGGGACACCATCGCTGATTGAAGAATTTCAAATGGCGGGGATGAATTTGGTACAGGAAGACCCGGATATTGTACTTCTTGGATTTGATACAACCCTAACTTATGAAAAAGTGGCAAAAGCATGCCATTATGTCAGAAATGGATGTATTTATTATGGAGTAAATCCGGACTGGAACTGTCCTATGAAGAATGGAAATTTTATTCCAGACTGCGGTTCCATGGCGAAAATGATTGAGGCATCAACTGGAAGGTTCCCTGAATTTTTTGGGAAGCCTTCTGTTCATACATTGGACTATATCATAGAGATGACAGGATGTGCACCGGAAGAGATAGCAGTTGTTGGAGACCGGCTTTATACCGATATTGCAGTGGCGGATGGAAGTGCAGTAACATCGATACTAGTATTAAGTGGAGAAAGTACGATGGAGGATGTGGGAAAAAGCGAGGTTAAGCCAGATTTCATATATAGGAATTTAAGTGAGATTCCGTTATAAAATTTAGAACAAAATACCAAAAGAGAAACCTTGAAAGAAAAAGAAGGAAATGATATGATTACCTTATGAATACATAAACTGATATATCTCATCATGTTGCAGGGAAGATACTGACGTATTTCAAGAAAAGAAAAGGCGGAAACAATATGGAAGAGACAAAGAAGAGGAAGCTTCTGTATATGCGCCTTCGGGAGCATATCCTGGAAGATTATAAGGAGAAACCATATTATTCTCCATTGCCTGGAGAACGTGAGCTGTGTGATATCTATAAGGTAAGCAGACCGACGGTACGGAAAGCTCTGGAGGTTCTGGAAGAAGAAGGCTGTATTGCCAGATTTCCGGGCAAAGGAGCTTTCTATATCGGAAATAAGGAGGGGCATAATCAGAAGATTTCCACAAATATAGCTTTCTATAATCAGGTAAAGCTGCGGGGGGATTATACACGAAGCAAAGTCCTGGCTCAGCGGATTGAGCTGGCGGGAGAAGAAACAGCGCGTGTTTTGGGAATCGAAGAAGGGGAGAAGATCTTTCATCTGGAGAGACTGCGTTTTATCAATGACCAGCTGTGGTCTCTGGCGGACGCCTATGTGTCATATTCCCTGTGCCCGGAACTGATCGAATACGATTTTTCGGAAAGGTCATTACATAATACATTGTCTAATTACGGACACATCCCTGCAAAAGCAAGGCGGCATATTACCGCAAGACAGGCAGACGAATACGAAGCCTTTAATTTAGGACTGCAAAAAGGAGATCCAGTGTGTGTTGCAAAAACTTTAACCTGTGATGAGGCAGGAAACCCTTTGGAATATTCTGTCAGCAGAAGTGATGTATATAACATGTCGATTGAACTGACACTGCAGAACAGAACCAATGTCAGCGAAGGAGACAGTTATTCCAATATGCTGTAAGAACAGAATATCCTGAAAGGGATTTTTTGTGGGTAATAATGTTAAAAAATTAACAAAATAAAAGGAGGAAGAAACGATGCACGCAGATGAAAGCTTATTGGGGATAAAGCATGCGGTACTCTATGAAGTGGCAAAGCTTGCTTTTGAGGGAGAGCTGGAGGAAAAGAGGGATGATATAGCAAAAAAGCTGATCCCTGGTCCAAGAGCCAATTTCCGCTGTTGTATTTATAAGGAGCGAGAGATTATCCGTCAGAGAGTACGTCTGGCAGAAGGAAAGGGAGTCGAGGCAGAAGATAATGGAAATATCATGCAGGTAATCTATTCAGCATGCGCAGACTGTCCGATTTCAAGCTATACGGTAACAGAAAACTGTCAGAACTGTCTTGGAAAGGCATGTATCAATTCATGCAGATTTGGTGCGATCGAGGCGGGACGTCACCGTTCTCACATTGATCCGGCAAAATGTAAAGAGTGTGGACAATGTGCAAAGGCCTGTCCATATAATGCCATTGCCCATCTGCAGAGACCATGTAAATTCAGCTGTCCGGTTGATGCGATTACATATGATGAAGATGGAATTTCTGTGATCGATCCGGATAAATGTATCCGGTGCGGACAGTGCATTCACAGCTGCCCGTTTGGAGCAATCGGAACAAAATCTTTCATTACTCATGTAATTGAAGCGCTGAAATCCGACAAGGAAGTTTATGCAATGGCAGCGCCGGCGACAGAGGGACAGTTCGGAAAAGATATTACGATGAACAGCTGGAAGAAAGCCATGAAGGAAGTAGGATTTGATGATTTTATCGAAGTAGGACTTGGAGGAGACATGACGGCTGCCTACGAGGCAGAAGAGTGGGCAGAGGCATACAAGGAAGGAAAGAAGATGACAACATCCTGCTGTCCGGCCTTCGTTAATATGATCGACAAACATTTCCCGGAATTAAAGGATAATGTTTCCACAACGGTTTCACCAATGTGCGCGGTATCAAGATGGATCAAATCCCAGCATCCGGATGCGGTCACTGTATTTATCGGGCCATGTATCGCAAAGAAATCTGAGGCTGTGGAACATGGTATAGAAGGAAATGCTGATTTTGTACTGTCTTACAGCGAAATTGAAGCAATCATGAAAGCAAAAGGCGTTGAGCTGCAGCCGGAAGAAAACAATTACCAGGAAGCTTCCATTTACGGTAAGAAATTTGCAAGTTCAGGAGGAGTTACAGCAGCCGTTCTTGAAAGTCTGAAAGAATCTGAAGATGAGATCGACGCAACCGTATGCAGGGCTGATGGAGCTGCTGAATGTAAAAAAGCGCTTCTGTTTATGAAAGCCGGAAGACTGAAAGAAGACTTCATTGAAGGTATGGCATGCGAAGGCGGATGCGTGAACGGACCAAGCTGCAATCAGAAACCAAATGTTGCAAGAAAGAACCGCAGCGCAATGCTTGCAGAGGCCGATAAACGAGATATTCACGAGAACTTAAAGAACTATGATATGGATGCATTCTCTATGCACAGATCGTAGATCAGAAGATAAAAGATTCATTAAAATTTTTTATTTTGAATAATCAAAGAAAGAGAAATTCCTTGTGCGAAGGAACTTCTCTTTCTTTTTTTATAAAAGTAAGTGATGGACCGATGAAAGGCAGGGAATTTGTCTGGGAAAGAGTCTATTCTCTGGCAAGACAGGAGTAGGCGATGATTCCAAGATAAATAAAATAAATGAGAGTAAAGGAGCCGGCAAAAGCAAAAATATTGCCTGTTTTCAGACAAATGAACCAGACTGCCAGAGGTAAAAGGATATCAGTACAGCAGAAAATTTTTGTAAGAGCATTATTTTTTTCATGGAGAATGGTTTTGGATACTATGGGGATCATAATGCCGATCAGAACAAAGCCGATGCATTGAAGAAAAAAGAAAGCAGTCACAGAGACCGTGGAGCTGAACTGAACGATCAGATGAAATCCACCGGTAACGAGGCAAATGACGTAAGAAAACAAAGGACCAATAAGAATCAGGATTTTCTTCATAACTACCCCTCCTTATAAAGAAAATAAATATGTAATAACTATACTTGAATTATATTATGAATTGAAATGATTGTAAAGACAACAAAGAAATATTGCGATAATATCAAAAGGCGCTGATTGGATTCAGCGCCTTTTATATATAAGATATTATTTTTATATCAGATTAGATGTCCAGCAGATCACTGAAGGCTTTTAATGCTCCGTCAGTGTCATGAGCAAGAACGCGTGTTGCAAGGACTTTACCAAGCTGTACGCCTTCCTGGTCAAAGCTGTTTACGTTCCACAGGAATCCCTGGAACATGATCTTATTCTCAAAATGAGCAAGCAGTGCACCTAATGATTCAGGTGTTACCTGGTCTCCGATGATGATGCTGGAAGGACGTCCTCCTGCAAATCTCTTGTTTGGATTCTCATCATCTTTACCACATGCAAACGCAATGATCTGGGCAGCCACGTTAGCGCAGAGTTTCTGCTGGCTTGTTGTTCCCTGGATTTCTACGTCTACACCTAACTGATTCTTTCTGTATCCAACAAACTGTAATGGAACGATGTCGGTTCCCTGATGTAATAACTGATAGAAAGAATGCTGTCCGTTTGTACCAGGCTCACCGAAGATGATAGGTCCTGTTACGTAGTTAACAGGTTCTCCATCACGGTTGACGCTCTTACCATTGGATTCCATGTCACACTGCTGTAAATGTGCAGGGAAACGGTTCAGCGCCTGTGAATATGGAAGAACAGCAGTTGTAGGATATCCCTGTACGTTGCGCTCGTAAACACCGATCAGGGCATCTAACATATCAGGGTTCTTACGGATATCTTTGTTCTTGGCAAGTTCATCTTCATCAGCAGCACCGTTGAGGATTCGTGCGTATACATCCGGTCCGAATGCAAGAGAAAGGACAACGCCGCCAACAACGGAAGAAGAAGAATAACGTCCTCCGATAAAGTCATCCATGAAGAAGGATTCAAGATAGTCATCACCCTGAGCCAGAGGAGAAGTCTCACTTGTAGCAGCAAGCATATGGTTCTTTGGATCTAATCCAGCCTTTACCAAAGCGTCTTTTACGAAGGCTTCGTTTGTAAGTGTCTCTAATGTAGTTCCGGATTTGGAAACCACGATGAACAGAGAACGGGATACATCAATAGAGTTAAGAACGGCAGCAGCATCATCTGGATCGACATTACTGATGAATTTTGCTTCCATCTTAAAGGTATCATTTGCTTTTGCCCAGTTCTCAAGAGCGATATACAGAGCGCGAGGACCTAAGTCACTTCCGCCGATACCAATCTGTACAACGGTTGTGAATTTTTCTCCAGCGGCGTTTGTAATCTCTCCAGCATGAACTTTCTTTGCAAATTCAGCAGCTTTTTCCTGCTGAGAAACATAGAATTTACGTTTGTCCACTCCGTCAACGATAACAGGATCGCCCTGCTGTCTTCTTGCTAAGTGATGAAGAACACGGCGGCCTTCTCCTGTATTGATGATTGCACCGTTATATAATTCTTCATATTTTTCAACCAGCTGCTGTTCCTCTGCCAGATCAGCAAGAGCGTCTAAAACAGTGTCGTCCACTTCTTTTGCAGCGTAGTTGTAATTGAGTCCGGCAGCCATTGGTGTGTTGTACTCAGCCACACGTTTGGCACCGTTCTCGCCGGACATTGCTTCCACAATGTTTACACGGCCTTTTAATTCGGCAAGCTTATCAAAGGATGCCAAAGTGTCAAGATTCTTCCATGTTGCCATAAGTAATTCCTCCTTAATATGGGCATTGATTAATTAGATGTCACACATGCAAATACAAATGTTGTTCTGCAAAACCTAATTTATCTCAATTATACTAAAAAAATTGTGCCATTTCAATGGAATACATTCCTGGGTCTAGAAATTTAGCATAAATTTGCCAAAAGATTCACAAAATACGGAGGAGGAGAACAGAAAAAATATATGCGGAGGGATTATGATTTCTGGCGGTGAGCCGATGGTACCGGTGGATTTTGAAGAGTGCTGTGGAGAAGGAAAAGCAATGTTAGATTTAAAAAAAAGGTAAAAAGAACATTGTAGTGAAAAAATGTGCACTTTCTATTGACAGATTAGTAGAGGAAAACTATAATAAGACCATAAAGAACAAACGCACACTATGATGGAATTATGAACAAACAAAGAAAGGAAGAGGAACAGTGAAGTATTACAAACCAGAAACAGTGAATGAAAATCTGCCGGGGATCATATTGCTGAGTCACGGCCCGTTTGCGGTATCGCTTCTGGATACGGCAAGAATGCTTTTTGGAGATGCTGAGAATCTGGCGGCTTTTTCTTTTGAAGAAGGGGATGATGCAGATCAATATCGGGAAACTTTTGAGGAAACCATCGATGCTTTTCCTGAAGGAACCCTGATTCTGGTAGATTTGTTTGGCGGAACGCCATGTAACCAGGTTATGCGGTATGTACAGGAAAGGGAACGACCGCTGGAAGTTGTCGGTGGAATGAATCTGCCGATGCTTCTAAATGCAGTAATTGCCAGAGAAAAAAAGAACGGAAAGGAATTCAGTCTGGATACTGTGGAAAATGGGAAAAACGGAATTTTCCGGGTTGATGTAGAAAGATTTCTTCAGAGTGATGACGAGGATGAAGATGAATAAGAAGACGTTTGCGGAAGGAGATAGTGTATATGGCAAAACAGTTAGCAGTCAGAGTTGACGACCGGCTGATTCATGGACAGGTTGTGACACAGTGGGTCAAAGTATTTAAGGCACAGAAGATAGTTGTAATCGATAACAATGTGGCGAAAGATAAGATGCAGAAAAATATTTTGAAATTTGCTGCTCCGCCTGAGATGAAAGTTAGCATTTTTTCTGTAGATAAAGCAGTGGAAGTATGGAATAAAAATCAGTTTGGCAACATGAATGTTTTCGTTCTGTTTAAAGACGTAAAGCAAATTAAAGAACTGGAAGAAAAAGGCGTGAAATTTAATGAAATAACAATTGGAAACATGTCTGTTGTGGGAGATAGAAAACTAATTTATAAATCTACAGGCTTTACAGAAGAGGAAGCTCAGGCTTTATTTGATCTTCAGAAAGATGGAGTGAAGATATATTTTCAGACCCAGCCGACTGATCGCAAGGAGTCTTTGGATATTATGACGAAGGTATTTCCAAATCTCGATGCATGAGCAGATAATAAAAAGATAAGGAGGATAAAAATATGACAATTACATTGACACAGGCAATTTTACTTGGACTGTTGGGTGGAATTGCAAAATGCTGTATCCCATATACGCCAGGAGCTTTTATGTTTAATACTGTTATTTTTAATGCAGTTGTAATTGGAGCGGTTCTTGGGGATATGAGTCAGGCAATGATTATAGGAGCGTCTTTACAGTTGATTTATTTGGGGGTAATTGCGGCAGGAGGTAATCAGCCGACAGATCCATGTCTTGCAGCTTATGTGGCAATCCCTGTAGCAATGGCTTCTGGACTCGATACGAACGCCGCAGTAGCTCTTGCAGTTCCGGTTGGTCTGCTCGGGGTTCAGATTACTAATATTTTGTATCTGGCAGCAGGATTCTTTGCGCAAAAAGGTGATGCGTGTGTAGAAAAAGGAAATGCAGCCGGAATGATACGCTGGTCTATTGTTACAGTGGGACTTCTCCGTCTGCTTTGCTTTGGCGCATTAATTTCGATTGCGCTATATTTTGGAAGCAGTGCACTGCAGGGAGTACTGGATGATATTCCGGGATTTGTAACTAATGGACTTGCGGCAATGGGGGCTTGTCTGCCGGCAGTAGGATTTGCAATTATTGCAAATCTGATTTCAAAACCGAAATATGTACCATTCTTCTTTGCTGGATTTTTTCTGATTCAGTATACGAAGATTGGAACAATTCCGTTGCTGATGATTGGAGCATTTATCACATTCCTTTATATTACATTTACAAAAAATGAATATGCAGGAAATGCCGATTATGATGAGGATGAAGACGAGGATGAGGATGAAGACGAAGATGAGAAAGCGGAATCAGGAGAGAAGATTCTGACTAAAAAAGATGTTCTAAAGGCTTATCTGATTTACTGGGTGACAGAAGAGATATGTCATAGTTTTGAAAGAATGCAGGCGCCGGCTTTCTGCGCAGCTTTGGTTCCGGCTCTTAAAAAGTTTTATCCGAATCAGGAAGATAAACCAAAATATATCGAAGCTTTGAAAAGAAATATGACATTCTTTAATACAGAGGCTCACTGGGGCGGAGGTCCCTGCCTTGGATTGACTCTGGCGATGGAAGAAAAGAAATCCAGAAATTATGAAGCGATTCCTGGAGAAATGATCATGAACCTGAAAACAGGTCTTATGGGACCTCTGGCAGGAATTGGAGATACGATTTCATGGTCTACATTGATGTATTTGCTGATTGGATTGTTCCTGCCTTTGGCACAGAACGGAAATCCGCTTGGAGGAATTGGGCCGATTGTACTGTTGACAATTATCTGCTTTGGAATCGGAGGGTTCCTGACAACAAAATGTTATACTTTTGGTTATTCTTTTGCAGAAAATATGCTGAAATCCGGATTGGTTAATATGATTATCGCAGGTGCAAGTATACTTGGATTGTTTATGATGGGAGGGCTGGCTTCTACATATGTTACAGTTTCAACTCCACTTAAATTTGCAACCAGTGCTTACACAACAACACTGCAGTCCATCCTGGATTCTATAGCTCCTGGACTGCTTCCTCTGGCAGTTGTTCTCCTTGTATGGGGATATCTGGCAAAGGTAAAACGCAATTATTTTGTAGCAACTCTCGGACTTACGATTCTCTCTCTGGTTTTGGGATGCCTGGGAGTGATTGCCGGTTAAAATTAGGAATTCTGGCACTTGTGATTGACGGACTCTTCCAGAATTTTTATACTATATTATAGAAAAAGAATTTTTAGAAGAAAGGCGGATAAAACGATTGAGGGAAGAGCGATTTATTATTAAAGTGGTAGAAATGCACTACAAGCAGGGACTGTCACAACAGGAAATAGGAAAGAAGCTGAATGTATCGAGGACAACTATTTCACGAACGCTTGCACAGGCAAGACGGGAAGGATATGTGCAGATTAAGATCAATTATCCGGAAGGTTCTGCGATTAATCTGGAGGGGATGTTAGAAGAAAAATTCCAATTAAAAGAAGTTGTGATTGCAAGTGCACAGAATGAAAAAGAATTAAAAGAAGAAGTTGCTTTTTATGCCTCAGATTATCTATTGAGAACGCTGAAAAATCATGTTACCCTTGCTCTGACCAGAGGGGTAACTTTACAGAATATGGTAGAATATCTTGGAAAAGATATCCGCCTGAAATTTTTAAAAACCGATGATGTAAATGTAGTGCCATTACTGGCGGCAACAAATATTTCAATATCTGCACCGAAAAGCTACCGTATGGCTTACTCTAATTATTTGATTGAGGAAGTCGCGCGGATATTAAATGGAAATAGTTATCAGATGCTGGCACCGCAGTATGTAACTTCGCCGGAATCGAAAGAAGTATTTATGAATGAAAAAAGTATTAAAGAGGTATTTGATCTTGCAAAAAATGCGGATATCGCAGTTGTGGGTATTGGTACCTTGGATCACAATTCAGCTTTGATCAATGCAGAATTGATTCCTATAGAAGAGTTTCAACGGCTGCAGAAAAAAGGTGGTACTGGAGAAATCTTATCGCATGTAGTCGATAAAGATGGAAATGTAATACGCGATCAGTTTGAACAGCATTTGCTTAGTCTGGATTTGGAAGATTTCAAGAAGATACCAGTTCGGGTTGGGGTCACTTATGGAATGGACAAGAAAGACGCGATTCTATCGGCACTGCGGGGAGGCTATGTTAATGTGTTGATTACAGATGAGAAGGTAGCAAGATATCTAATAGAAGAAAATGAGAAATAAGAAAAAATCCCAGAGAATTTAATTCTTTGGGATTTTTTATGCTTAAAAACGCAGATTCTGCAGAAAGAAGGGTGAAATTATGAATATTACGATTAAGAAAAAATTGGAAGAGGACAGACCGCACGCATTTGATAAAAAAGTCCTGCAGAGAGAGATGGCAAAAGGGGAGCCTATGGTGAAATGGTTTTATAAGGAAGATCCGGCACCAATTGAAGACCTGGATCTGGAGACCCTTCGTACTGATATGACCAAAGGAGGAGAAGATATTACATCGACACCGATGGAAGAATTCAAAAAGCTGATTCGGGTTGGAAAACACATGATTCAGGTAACTGTATACAAAAAGGAAGGAGAAGATATTCAAAGACCGGGAATTTTATTTATTCATGGCGGTGGATTTTTTGGAGGAGCTGTAGAAGCCAAGGGAAATCAGTGCCGTTATCTTGCGGAACAGTCCGATGCAGTTGTTGTATCGCCGGAATATCGTCTGTCGCCGGAGACGCCATACCCGGGAGCCATCGAAGATGTACTTGGTACACTGGACTGGATGACGGATCATGCGGATGAACTTGGTATGGATCGGAAAAGAATAGCGGTTTCGGGTGAAAGTGCCGGTGGAACATTGGCAGTGAATTGCTGCCTTTTGGATACAAAGAAACGTATTAAACTGGCAGCAGTCATATACGGAGCGCTGGATGTTCTTCCAGCGGAACAGACGGCGTATCATTGGGATTATTCTAAATATGAGATGGATGAGAGTCAGAAAGACTATATTATGAATCGATTATATCGTTTTAAAAAGCTGTCTAAGTATATGGAAAAATTGTATGTTCCGGAAGGTTTTGATCCAGGGGATGGGAATATTTCTCCTGTGTATGCAAAGGACGTTACAAATATGCCGAAAACAGTCATGATCGAAGCAGAATTTGACTATTACAGACTATCCAATGAGGTATTTGTGGAGAAAATGATACAGGAGGGGAAAGATGTGGAAGTCATACTGTACGAAGGATTGGATCATGGATTTTTTGACCGGCTGGGCAGATTGCCGCAGACAGCCGACTGTATTGAAGAAATTGCCCGGCGTGTGAAGGAAATGTAAAAAACTTGTTGACATTCATAAACCTGTATGATAATATAGGAAAATGCTTTAATGTGGGTTTGTGTGCCCATAGTCTAAGAAAAAATAAGCTTTGAATGTCAGAAAATCCATCGAAAACAAGGGGATTTTCTGCAATGTGTAGTATATAAACCAGGTTTAGATCAAGAGGTGAAAAAACGTCCATGGAAAAGAACAGAATACAGCCAATAAAATCAGGTACCGGAATGCGTATCAGCTATGCCAGGCAGGATGATGTCCTTGAAGTGCCGAATCTGATCGAAATCCAGAAAGATTCTTATAATTGGTTTCTAGAGGAAGGATTAGCGGAAGTCTTTGAAGACATTTCTCCGATTGAAGACTACAGCGATCAGTTGAGCTTGGAATTTGTTGACTACCAGCTGTGCAGGGATGATATCAAGTACTCAATCGAAGAGTGCAAGGAGAGGGATGCGACATATGCGGCACCTTTGAAGGTGAAGGTAAGGCTTTACAATAAGGAAACAGAAGAAATCAAACAGCATGATATTTTTATGGGCGACCTTCCTTTGATGACTGAAACTGGAACATTTATTATCAACGGGGCAGAGCGTGTTATCGTCAGCCAGTTAGTGCGTTCCCCTGGAATCTATTATGGAATTGCTCATGATAAGATTGGAAAGAAACTGTACTCAGCAACTGTGATTCCGAACAGAGGAGCATGGCTGGAGTACGAGACGGATTCCAATGACGTATTTAACGTACGTGTGGACCGTACAAGAAAAGTTCCGATCACTGTGCTGATCCGTGCTCTGGGCATCGGAACCAATGCAGAAATTAAAGAATTATTTGGAGAAGAGCCAAAGATCCTCGCAAGTATTGAAAAGGATCCTTCTGACAATTATGAAGACGGTCTTCTGGAACTGTATAAGAAGATCCGTCCGGGAGAACCATTGTCTGTTGACAGCGCACAGAGCCTTGTAAACAGCATGTTCTTCGATCCGCGCAGATATGATCTCGCGAAGGTCGGCCGTTATAAATTTAATAAAAAATTAGCGCTTAAAAACCGTATCGCAGGATTTGCTCTGGCAGAAGATGTTATTGATACATCAACTGGAGAGATCCTGGCAGAGGCAGGAACAGTTGTAGATAAGGAACTGGCAGATAAGATTCAGAATGCAGCTGTTCAGAGCGTTGTAATCCAGACAGAGACTGGAAATACAAAAGTATTATCTAATATGACCGTAAATCTTGCGGAATATGTAGATTTTAATCCGGAAGAAATTGGAGTACATGAAAATGTATTCTATCCGGTGCTTGAAAAGATTCTGGAAGAAGGATATGAAGGAGAAGAATTAAAACAGGTACTGAAAAAGAATGTACATGAGTTAATTCCAAAACATATTACAAAAGAAGATATCCTGGCTTCCATCAACTATAACATTCATCTGGAATACGGAGTTGGAAACGATGATGATATTGACCACCTTGGAAACCGTAGAATCCGTGCGGTAGGAGAACTGCTTCAGAATCA
>OGYQ01001173.1_pt1 | contig 15378 bp, 15 predicted proteins | sample 1576641 | NCBI WGS metagenome assembly OGYQ01 (sample SAMEA3541476, study PRJEB24748) | human gut metagenome | biome: human gut; feature: human-associated habitat; material: faeces | place: China | collected 2012
CCGCCGCTCTGCCGAAAAATATAACCAGGCCTGGGAGGAACTTCTTCTGCAGTTCGGGGAGGATAACATGCGCCAGCTGGTTGAGCTCCTCACTTCCTTAAATGAGCTCTCCTGCTCTCTGGGACAAAAGGACAAAAAATAAGAACAGCCCGGCGGGCTGTTCTTATTTTTTAAGTCCTTATCTTCTAAGCCTTCTCTAATTGTTCTTCTTGTTTTTCCTGAACCGGGCTTTCCTCCCCGGATACAGTCAGACAGATCTTTTCTCCTTCCGCATCCACGACAATGATGCGCTCCGCATCAAAGTCTTCTTCAAGAAGTTTATCCGCCACCTTGTTCTGGAGAGCGGACTGGATCGCCCGGCGCAGCGGCCTGGCCCCATATACCGGGTCAAATCCTTCCTGTGCCAGAACATCCACAGCGCGGTCTGTGATCTGCAGGTGGATGCCCTGCCCCTCCAGACGCCTTGCGAACTGCTCTGTCATGTGGGCGGCGATCTGGCGCACATCCTTCTCGTCCAGCTGGTGGAACACGATGATCTCATCCAGGCGGTTCAAAAACTCCGGCTGGAAGGTGCGCTTTACTTCCTCCATGACACGGCTGCGGATATTGTCCTCTCTTTGGGCCTTCTCCTCCCTGTCTGTTCGCACAAATCCCAGCGACTTCCTGCCCAGTATATCCCTGGCCCCCACATTGGACGTGAGGACGATGACTGTATTTTTGAAGCTCACCGTCCGCCCCTGGGAGTCGGTCAGCCGTCCGTCGTCCAGGATCTGCAGAAGCGCGTTCCACCACGTCTTCCCGGCCGATGACCGGATCAAATCTGCCTGCCTCCGCTTTTTCCGTCATGTCCGATCCGTATTTCTCCAGATAGGACTCCCCGTCTTCTTCCTCTGGCGGAGCGGAATCCATCTCCTCCCCGGCTGTGTATTCTTCCCCGCTGCCGGGAAGCTCTTTTTTCATCTCTTCTGTGCTTACCCCCAGCGACCAGAGGAGCTGCACAGCTGCGCTTTCCCCTGTAGCCAGGATGCCTGCCAAAATATCCTCCGGCTCCGTCTTCTCATGTCCTCTGGCTTTGGAAACTTCCTGCGCCTGACTCAGGACCTGATCCGCCTCGCCGGACAGCTGGACTGCTCTGGACTTGATGCCCGCCGCGCTGCCGTCGTATCTGCATATATACTCCTCCACCAGCTTGTCGTCCAGGCCGTACTTTTTCAGCAGGCGGGCAGACCTGCCCCCCCTCTTTTGCCAGAGCCCAGAGAAGATGCTCGCTTCCCAGGAACCCGTGGCCCAGTCTGGAGGCAAATTTCAGCGCACTCTGAAAAATCTGCAGACCCCTCTGACTGTACACTTCCAGATTAACTTTCATGGGAGCACACCTCCCTTTCCATAGAGGCTATGTCGTCCCGCAGCCGGGCTGCCTCCTCATAGTTCTCCTGGTTTGCCGCCTCCTGAAGCCGGATCTTAAGGACTGCAAGCTGCCTCTTTCTCTTCAGATCCTCCGCCGCCTCGTCTGGAAAGGCGCGCTCTCCCAGCCTTCGGGGCTCCGGCCTGCCGGGCCACCACCCCGCATAATTTCGGAAGGCCTCCGCCTGGCCGGCAGCCACTGCCTGCTGCCACATCCGATGCAGACAGCCCTCGCACACAGGGATCTGGTAGAGGGCGCCCATGTAATTCGTATAGAATATCCGGTCGGATTCATTTGTATTGCAAAACTGACATTTCATATCAACATTCACCTCTTTGTCTCTGTCTCAGAAGTTATATTTAAAAAACTTAATAGTTAAGTTTTTAATAAAATAATCCAGAACTATAAAATCGTCAATATTTTTGAGGTTTTTTATACTTTTTTTAGATTTTAACCAGGCCTTGATTCCACATATTATATAGAAGAATGACCGATATAGAAGGGAGAAATATCTATGAAACATTCCATGCTGTCAAAAAATATCCTGCTTCTTCTGGCATCCGGCTTTTTCTATTTCGCAAGCCCCATGCTCGTGACCCCGCTTATCACAGGGTTCTCCGAGACTCTCGGTGCCGGCGCGGCCTTTATGGGCATCGTGGGCGGCATGATGAACCTGTGCTCTCTTTTCTGCCGCCCTGTTATGGGAAGTTTCATTGACCGGATCAGCAAATACCGCCTGTCCATGGCAGGGCTTCTGTTTATGACCGTCGCCTGCGCAGGCTATCTTTTGTCCGTCAATCCTTTGATGGTGCTGTTCTTCCGGATCATAAACGGCGTCGGCTTTGCCCTCTGCTCCAGCTCCATGTCCACCTGGATGTCCCTCCTGCTTCCGCCTGAGAAGATCGGCTCCGGCATGGGCATATACGGCATGATGAACGCACTGGCCATGGCTGTGGCCCCCTCCATCGGCGTGGTGCTCTACCAGACGCTTGGCTACCGCATCTCCTTTATTGTAGCCGCTGTTTTTACAGGCCTGTCTCTTGTCCTGATCCAGTTCGTATCCGACAGGGGCGAGCCCATCCTGCGCCCCGCCACCCCCGGTCCCGGCAAAGATACAGACAAGAACCCCGGGGAAGCCGCCAGAAAAAAGCTGCAGATTGTGGAACCTAAAGTCCTCCCCATCGCCCTGATCATCATGCTGTTTTCCATCCCCTACTGCGCCACCCAGTCTTTTATTGTGCGGTACACAGAGACCCGGAATCTGCCTGTCACAGTCAGCCTGTTCTTTCCTATTTATGCTGCAGCCCTTCTGATCCTGCGCTTCACTATGCGGGATCTTTTTGACCGCCTGCGCTTCTCTGTCTTTTTTGCCGGCAGTTCCCTTTGCGCCTTCCTCTCCATCCTCCTGCTGGCGCTGATGAAAAGTGACCTGCCCATGTGCGTTGCAGCTGTTCTGATGGCGGGCGGCTACGGCATTATGAGCTCTGTCTGCCAGTCCCGCGCCATTGTGATCGCCGGCAGGGAACACGCCGGTCTGGGCAACAGCACCTACTACATCGGCCTGGACCTGGGTATGACCCTGGGCCCTATGCTGGGCGGCCTCCTCTACGGCAGCGTGGATGTGAGACTCTTCTACCCGGTTCTTCTTCTCTGCGTTCCTATGGCTGTCCTTGTCTTTCTTCTGAACCGCCGCACGCTGTCCTGAACCGTATTTTCTGATACGGACATGAGAATTTTATGTTTTTCTTTATAAAATGTGTTACACTTTTATTAGTGTCTCTTACCAAGGGGATATCCATAAAACAAACAGAGAAAGGGAGCGTTGCACCATGAGAGTACGTATGGCAGAAGAAAAAGACATAGAGAGAATCCACAGCCTGCTGGCACAGGTAGCCCTGGTCCACCACAAGGGAAGGCCGGACCTGTTTAAATATGGAAAAAGCAAGTACACGGACGAAGAGCTGAAAGAGATCCTGCGAGATGAAAAGCGCCCTATCCTGGCCGCTGTAGACGACAATGACTGCCTGCAGGGATACGCCTTCTGCATATTCCAGCAGCACACAGACAGCCACATCCTGACCGATATCAAGACCCTGTACATCGATGATCTCTGTGTAGAGGAAACCCTGCGGGGAGAACATATAGGAAAGACGCTCTACCATGCAGTTCTCGACTTTGCCAGGGAACATGGATGTTACAATGTCACCCTGAATGTCTGGAGCTGCAACGAGAGCGCCATGAAATTCTACCGCTCCTGCGGTCTGAAAGAACAGAAAGTGGGGATGGAAGTCATTTTGTAATCCTTCCCTTGTCCCGCCATCACTACAGCCTTGCGGTCTTACAGGCCGCAGGGCTATTTTTTATGGGACTCATAGTCCTTAAGAGAGCGGACCGCCTCACCGGCCAGTGGGATGAGGGCGATCATGTTGAAGATGGTCATCAGGCCAACTCCCACATCTCCCATATCCCACACAAAGGTGTAGGCCGCCATTCCTCCCACAAAAAGCATGATAAGAGCCAGGATCTTGTAGGCCGTCTGGGAGGCCCAGTTGTCCCCGAACAGATAGGCAATATTGGACCTGGAGTAAAAAAGGATGCCGATAAAAGTGGAGAAGCTGAACAGCCACAGGATCACCGCCGTAAAAATGACACCGAACTCACCCAGGTGATAGCTCATGGCCGTCTGCAGAAGATCCATGCCCTCCAGCCCGGCTGTCATGCTCTCAGGAGTGAGGAGCATGATCATCGCAGTGCAGCTGCAGATCACAAGGGTGTCAATGAACACACCCAGAGCCTGCAAAAGCCCCTCCTTTGCCGGATGGCTGATGTCCGCTGCAGCGGCGGCACAGGGCGCAGACCCGGAGCCCGCCTCATTGGAGAAAAGTCCCCGCTTCACACCATTCATAAGGACGGCCCCGAAGCCTCCTGCGGCCACCTCCCTGAAGCCGAAAGCCTCAGCGAAGATCCGCTGGAACACGCCTGGGAGCGCGCCTATATTTGTCAGGATCACATACACCGTGATCAGCAGATAGAGGCCTGCCATCACCGGCACCATGATATCCAGCACCTTGACCGTGGCATTCCTGCGCAGTACGATGACCGCCGCCAGAATGACAAGGACAATGGTGGAGTAGAGGGGCGGAATACCAAAGGCATTGTCAACAGCGGAGGATACGGAGTTGCCGATCACCTGGCTGACTCCGCACCAGCACAGAAGTCCGGAGATGGCAAACAGCACTGCCACCACGGATTTCTTCCTTTTGCTCCCTCTTCTCGTGATAAATAAGTTGTGTATATAGTAGGCCGGCCCACCCCTGTATCCGCCGTAGAGCGGGTCTTTTTCTTTATAGATCTGAGCCAGGGTGGCCTCCGCGAAAGCCGTGGAGGACCCGAGAAGGGCAATGACCCACATCCAGAAGACCGCTCCTGCGCCTCCTGCGGAGATGGCAGCCACCACTCCTACCAGATTGCCCATGCCTACCCGGGTCGCTGTGGAGACAATGAGGGCCTGGACGCCGGAGATCGCCTTCTCATCTGAGACATTTCGCTTTTCCATAGTCACCCGGAGCATCTCCGGGAACATGCGGAAGGGCATAAAACGCGTCCTTACAGTAAAGTAAACTCCGGCCGGGACAAGGATGAGCACCAGGATCGACAGTCCCAGTGTACCGCCTCCCGGGAGGGGAAGCGTAATGATATCGCCCCAGAGCAGACTGTAGACAGCCTCGATCAGATTCACCACAGCGCTGCCTGCTGCATGTAAAAATTCCATGTATCTCTTTTCCTTTCTTCTTTTTCCTGTCCCATCAGTATATAGCGAAATTTTGCCCCTGTAAAGCGAAAAAGTAAAACTAGTTCCGTATCTCCAGCAGCTTCGCCTTCAGGTCTCCCTCCAGGCGGCCGATCTCCTCCTCGGCAGCGCGGCGCTTCTCGCGGCCCTCCTGCTGGATCTTCATCACCTCGTCCAGGGTGGAGATAAGGGCTTCATTGGTGGACTTCAACGTCTCCATATCCACGATCCCCCGCTCCGACTCCCGGGCAGATTCTATGGTGGCCATCTTCAGCCGTTCCGCGTTTTTCTTCAGCAGCTCATTTGTCATGTCCGTCACTTCCCGCTGTGCCTGGGCCGCCTGGGCAGAGTGCTCCACTCCCAGGGCCAGCACCATCTGGCTCTTCCACAGGGGCACTGTGTTGACAATAGTGGACTGGATCTTCTCCACCATCTGGGTGTCGTTGTTCTGGACAAGCCGTATCTGGGGCGCTGTCTGGATGGCGATCATCCTGGTCAGCTCCAGGTCATGGACCTTCTTTTCAAAGCGCTCACACATGGCCTCCAGATCCCTGGCCGCCTGGATGTCCTCCGGAAGTCCGGTGCTGTCCGCCTTCTGCACAAGAGCCGGAAGCTGCACGTTCCTTGTATCCAATATTATGGGGATGTGTATCCTCCAGCTTCTTTTTCCCGGCCGCGATGTAGAGGGACAGCTCTTTGAAATACTCCAGGTTCTGCTCATACATCTTATCCAGGATAGCCGCATCTTTGAGGAGCTGTCTCTGATAGCCCTCCAGTGTCCCGCATATCTTGGAGATATTGGCCTCCGCCTTCTCATACTTGGCCTTCAGCGCCGTCACCTTGTTGGCGCTCTTCTTGAAGAAGCCAAAGAATCCTTTTGTCTCTTCCTCATCAAAATCCCGCAGCTCCGTGACTACGCCGGACAAAAGGTCCCCTATCTCTCCCAGATCTTTTGTGCGCACATTCTCCAGCGCTTTCTCGGAAAAATCCGCCATCTTTTTCTGCACGCCGGCCCCGTACTGGAGCACAGCTCCGGAGTCGTAAAGATCGATCTGCTGCGCATACTGCGCTGCCATCTCCCGCTCTTCTTCAGTGAGGGCTGCCTCCGGGGTGCTGCCCTGCACTTCCATGGTCTGTCCTGTCATCGCTGTAAATCCATCGCTCATAGTCTATTCCTTTCTTTTCCATCCGTCTTCTGTCAGTCCCTCCTGGGCCAGCATGGTCTCCAGCACGGAGATGTCCGAGCTGATATCCCAGGCCACATCCTCAAAAAGACTGTCCAGCAGTTTCTCAAATGCAGTATTTAACGTATCCAGCGTCTTCTCGATCTCTTCCTTTGCCTGACGGATATTCTCTCCCGCCTCCGGCTGGGCGTCAAGCTGCTCGTAGGCCTCCAGCAGTTTGACTGTGGTGGGCAGGTAATACTCCATCAGCTTACGGATGTCATCCACTGCCTCCGGGTCCGCCTCCACCCGCTCGAAGATGCGGCGCACAAGCAGTTCGATGCGGTCGATCTTGCGGGATATCTCCTCCCCGGGAATGGCATCATTGCACTCCCGGATCTTATTCACATACCATCTGCCCTTTTCGATGACCCGCTGTACCTCCGGCGCATATCCGGCATTCTCCTGTTCCCGCTTCTCTTCCGCCTGCTGTCTGGCTCTGGCCTGCTGCCGCTCCGCCTCCGCCTGCCGATGTTCCTCCCGCAGCTGCCGGATCCTTCTGTACTCATCGTAAGCCGCGTCTGTCACGATCAGGCAGGCATCCTGCTCATCCAGATGTCCCTGGAGGAACCACCGGTCCGCTATCATTCTCCGCAGGTCCTTCACGATCCGCTTGGGCTTTTCCCCGGTTCTTTCGGCAATGTCGGATATATTACAGTAGGCCCGGCCACGCAGCGCCTCTACATATCTCCGGAAGCGTTTTGCCCGTCCGCGCATGCCTTTTCCCTTGCAGAAGATCCAGACACCGGCAGCTGTCAGGCAGGCAAGCACGAAGAACGCCCCCGCCTCCACGGCTCCAAAACCTGTCATCATAACAGACACAACTCCGGCAATGATGGCGCCCACGCAGCAAAACGTAAAGAGAAAGCCCACTGTAAGAAGAGCCGCCCCCGCCAGGGAAGTGCCGCCTTTCTTTGCAAACAGAACCGGCTTTTCCTCCTGCCTGCGCTCATATCTGCGGCCGGATCCCCACTGCTGCGGGCCTCCGGGGCCTCGGCGGATATTTTGCCGCAAGTTAAAGATCGCGTCATTGACTGTATTTGAAATGGTCGCATTCAGCCTCTGAAAATCCTGGGAGTCCACGGCATCCTGCACAATATTGCGGATATCCCGGCCCCATTTTTCCCAATCCTGATTCACCTGTCTCCTCCTGTTCTCCCCCGGATCAGAAAGCCCTCAGGGCTTTTTCGGGAAGGTGTTTTTCTAGAATTACCACTATGTGAAAATTATATAGCATACCTCAGAAAACTGCAATCGCAACCTTGCCGCCCGGCGAAAGCTCTTCTGCCGAAAAAAGATGCCGCCCTTACCCGGATGTGCTATACTGGATTCAGAAAGACTTCCAGGGGAGGAGGAAGATATATGACCACAATGACAACAGACGAATTAAAGGAAAAATTAGAAAAAAGAAAAGAGGGCGAGCTTCTGGATCTCCGGGAGATCGAGATGTGGGACGCGGACCTGTCCGGATGGGATCTGTCCCGGACGGATTTCTCCCTGTCCAGTTTTCACCACGTCTCCTTCGACGGGGCAGATATGCAGGGCTGCGCCGTGGAAAATGCCCTCTTCGACGACTGCAGTTTTCGGGGGACCAGTTTCCGCCATGCCAATCTGAAGGGGGCTGCCATGCGGTACGATGATCTGTCCGGAGCTGACATTTCCGGGGCCAACCTGTTCAGCGCAGTCCTGGAACACGCCAACTTATCCGGCATCATTTCTGACGAAGACACAAAATTTTTCCGCCTCTACTGTCCGGAAAAAGGCGCTTTCCTTGGATATAAAAAATGTTTCAACAATCGTCTTGTGCAGCTCCTCATCCCGGCGGATGCCAAGCGCACCTCCGCCACACTGAATTCCTGCCGCTGCAGCAAGGCCAAAGTCCTCACCATCAAGAGCTTTGATTACACGGAGGAATACGATGAGGCCTGGTCTCTGGTGGACGAAAATTTCGTCTACCGCAAAGGCCAGTGGGTGGAGGTGCCGGACTTCAACGAGGACCGTTGGATGGACTCCACCACAGGGATCCATTTCTGGCTCACAAGAGAAGAAGCGAAGGCATACTGATGTGCCTTCGCTTCTTTCTTCTAATGTGTAAATAAGTCTTCCATCCGCTTCCACATCTGGGGTTCCTCATCAAATCCTTTGTACTGGGGCTGCATATAGTACCAGAACTGTCCGCTCTGGTCTCTGACCACAATGCCTCCCACAAGATCCTCCCCCTCATATCTGCCCTCTGCGATATATTTGTAAAGAGCATCGGATTTCTGCACATGATCCTCCTTGTTGTGGCTCACATCTTTTGTGTCAAAGATACCGGTCCGCCCGTCCCGGAACCGGACGATAAAATCCGGCTGGAAAGTGCGGCCGTCCTCTCTGCGGATGCCAAAATTGCTCTCCATATGTTCATCCCCGTTTTTCCAGAACCAGAGGACACTCTCCTTCTTTGTCTCCAGATAGCGGATAAAATCCACCTCCAGCATATCCGGCTCTTTTTTCCCATTCAGGGGCAGATACAGCGGCTGCATGACAGACAGAGACGCCGGGAGCTCCCTCACCATCTCCGGATTATAATTTCTGGATAGGGGGATCTGCCACTCTTCATTCCACCTGCCTTCTGTCTTTCTCTTGATCTCCTCTTCTTTGAACCGCCTGAACTCCAGCACCGCATCGCTGATGATCCTGGAAAAGACAGCCTGGTTGGCCACCACAATCCTCTGCATCATCTCAATGCCTCCGCCTGCCGGGCTGATGCCCAGGTAGAGGCGAAAAGTCTTGATGACCGCCTGCTTCACATTTCCCATGGACCGCTTCGGGGCAAATCCGTGGAAATTCCTGGCCAGCACCGCCTCATAGGCCTGCTGAAGATCGCTGTCCGAATAGGTAATATGCAGCGTGTCCGCCATGTCGATCCTCTGCCCTCTGTCAATATCCTGGGCATGGATGGTGAAATCGTGGATGATGCTGTCCAGCCGTTTGGTGTCAAACTCAATACCTTTTGCGGCCATTTTTTCCCTACACGCTTCACAGTCCGGCATTTTCCCCGCAGCCCTGTCCGCCTGCTCTATGTCAAAGAAAAGGCAGAAAGCCTTCTCATAAAACAGCCCGAAATGGCCTGTAATATCCCCAAAATCCACTCTGTTCCTGTAGTAGGAAGGCAGGCTGATATCCTGGTAGCCGCTGATCCGGCGGGAAGTCAGATTTTTCAGTATGTTGGGCTGGTACTCTTCCTTCTTGATGATAATGGACTGGATGTTGGTGTACACATAGGCTGCATCCAGCAGTTCATTGTCGTAGGATCTTGCCTCCGGCATCCGCAGGATACGCCCCACGGTCTGGATCTCAAACGTCACGCTGGAGGTCTCCCGGAATTTCACCAGCACATGAGCTCTGGGGCAGTCCCATCCCGTGTCAATGGCCTGTTTAAAGAGGAGAAAATCCACGCTGCTCGTATTTTTGTTCAGCAGCTCCTCCTCACTGTTGATCTTCTCCTCGCTGAGCCAGATGGCGATCCGGTCATCCGGCACTCCTTTCTCCCGCAGGAAGCGAAGAACACTCTCTTTTTTCTCCTCCCCCGCATCTGCGTTGGGGAGCTGGATCAGCATCAGGGGATTGACCCTGGCATGGATCCGCTCAAATTCCTGCCGGATCTCTTCCCTTTTCCGGTAGGCGCTCTCCAGCACCAGCCGCTCCGAGTGGATCTCACCATCTATGATCTGTTCCAGGTCTTTGTTGATGATCACTTCCTTCTTGATCATGCCCGCATCGATCACTTTCTGGGGCGGCACCTGGATGGTCACACCGGCCCCCTCTTTAAGGAAGCCCGGAGTTGCGCTCATCTCAATGGTCAGGAAGGGGCGTATGATCTCGTCCCGCAGCTCCAGCGCCCTGGGAGTCCCCGCACTCCTGTGGCACTCGTCGATGATCAGGATGATCCGGATCCCCTTTGTCCGGGTATTTTCCAGGACTTCCGGGAAATTGTATTCATCCTTCTCCTTCATCAGCACATTGGTGAATTTTCCATCCCGCTTGTTGCGGATCTTCTCCCAGTTGAGAAAGACCAGCTCCTTTTCCCTGATCGAGTCCCTGGAACCGAAAAACTCGTCTTCCAGAAGACTGCACTGGACTGCCGGGTCGATCTCCTTTTTCACGCTCCGGAAGCTGTGCTCATAGAGATTGCCCGCACCGATGGACACCCACAGAAAGCAGACCGGCTTCTCCGTCTCCCTGGCCAGCGCCCCGATAAACCTGGTCATCATGTAGGTCTTGCCGCTTCCGGTAGGGGACTGAAAGACAATGGTGTTCTGCCGGTCCCGGTCCAGGCAGCCTCTGGCCTGATACAGAAGATCATCTATGGCTTCTTCCTGGTATGGTTTTTCCTGTTTCATGTATCGTTTACTCCTTGCTCAATCTTACCACTTTTTTGTAAAGTTCCAGTATCCTGTAGGGGATGGGCTCTATCCGGTAATCTTCCACATCCATCAGCTCCCGCTCATCCACCTGGTCTCCCAGGGCAAAGATATAGAGGGCCTTCGGTCCCTGCAGCTGCTCCAGCCGCTCCACAAACAGATCATAGTCCATGCCGAACACATCAAAGTATACACAGGTATACCCCTTTTCTTCTCCGTCTGTGTAGATCCGGAATTCCTCCGTCGCCTCCTTCAGCACGTGGGTCCCCTCCTTTACACAGAGCATGGGGATACACTTCTCCGTCAGGTCATAGTAAAGCTGGTCCCTGGATCCGGACAGTCCCACAAAGTTCGTTCTATAATAAAGAAGATTTCCCTCCAGCGGCTCATACCCGTCATAGCCTTGCAGGACATTCTGCATCCTGGGCCAGGTGACCGAGCTGCATATGCCGTTTTCCTCCGCATAGTCCAGCCACGCAGGATCTTTCTTCTCTTTCATCCCGTCAAACTGCTTTTTGGACAGGCTCTTCTCTTTCCGGAAATTTTTCTCCGTCTGCTTGCTGATCTCGTTGTTGGTGCAGAGAATGAATTTTCTATTCCCGCCATGCTCTCTGTTAAATTCAAGCAGCGCCTGGCCTGTGCTCCCTGATCCCGCGAAGAAATCCAGCACAACCGCCTCCGGCTTGTCCTCCAGTCCACCCATGGTAAAGAGGAACTTTAAAAATTCCACCGGTTTTTTCCCGTTCCGGAACTCTACGCCGCCCTCCCGGGCCACGTTGTTGAAGTCCACCTCAAAATCCAGGAAATTGGGGTAGGGAAATTCCTTGACCGCGCTTCTGTTCAGCGGCAGCCCCTGATAGTAGTCGCCGTTCTTCCGGTTCTTCCCCTGCTCCGGGATGGTAAAATACCGGTATCCCAGACCGTCCGCCCCCATGTCCATGACCTTGTAAAGGAAGCCTGCCTCCGACTCAAACCGCTCGTTCAGATAGGCCATAAAAAATCTTCCAGAGGAGTTTCCCTCTTTCAGCGATCCCCGGATATTGGTCACCGAGAGCGCATCTGCGGAGGGCTTTCCCTTGATGATCTTGTACTGATCCGGGCGGAATTTGTACACCGTCTTACTTCCCATCCGCTCTTCCTCCGGCGCATCTGTCAGCTCCTGCACACGGTACACATATTTTTCAATGGAAGAGTTGTCCTCCTTCCTTTTGCTCACCCGGAATTTGTCGGATTTTCTGTAAAAGAGCAGGAATTCTGTCACCTCGTGGAAATCCTTGTCCCCCTTCAGGATCCGGTCCTCATGGCGCACCTTCACGCTGAAGGTGGTGAGGTAATTTTTCTCCTTAAAGATCCGGTCGCACAAAAGTTTGAGCACGAACAGCTCATTTTCATTGATGGAGATCAGGATACACCCGTCCTCCTTCAGCAGATCCCTTGCAAGCCGCAGCCTCTTCTCCATAAAATTCAGCCACTTGCTGTGCCGGAACCCGTCATCCGCATCCACAAAATGATCGTTGTAGACAAAGTTGTCATTCCCCGTATTGTAGGGAGGATCTATGTAGATCAGATCGATCTTCTCACTGTGGGTGTAGGTCAGAACACTGAGGCTGTGAAAATTGTCCCCCTGGATCAGCAGATCGTTCTGGAAGGCCGGATCCCGGACAATGTCTCTCTCCGGCACCTCCTCAAGGACCGGCACCATCTCACCGCACTGTTCCACGATCTTCTCAGGCTCCCGCTCTCTGTCCCAGGACAGCCCCAGCTTTCCGCTCTCACTCTCGTTCAGTTCATATATATATTCCCGCAGCTCCTCTGCGTCCATATTTTCCAGATTTTCTTGTCTTTTATCCATGTCTTCTCCTGTCTGCGCTGTTTTGTCTGCACTGTTTTGCCTGTGCTATTTTGTCTGTACCGGCATTCAGATGCAGCACTGTTCAATCTTTCCGATCAGGCTTTTCGTCTCCCGGATCACATCCCGCATGGTCATGATCTGCTGCATCTCCTCCTCCGAGATATCAATGATATCCACTTGATTCAACAAATCTGATGATTCCTGCACAACCCGCTCGTACATCTGCCTCATACGCCCGGACACTGTTCCGCCGTCCCGGTCTTCCTCCGGCGCGCCTGTATACTGATAGTGTCCTCTCTCCGGAGATATGTATCCCGGCATGTCCAGGAGCTGTTTTAACCCTCCGGCCAGGTGTCCCGAGCGATAGTCTGTGATCCCCCTGCCTGCCAGGCGCTCCTTGATCTCCCGGATCGCCAGGGGCCGGCCTTCCTGCTTCAGGATATCAGCCGTGTTTTCCCGAATTTTCGCTGTGATAGACTGGCTCATACTTCTTCCTCCTTCTTGTCCGCTTTCCGTCTGTTCTTGTCTTTTGATTCATTTTATCATATTTCATTATTTTTTCAAGTAGTTTACTGATGTTTTTTTGTTTTTGATGGAATGGATTCGTTTTTGGAAAAAACACACTTTCTTCCTCTAAAGCCTTTCCCAAATATCTCTTGTACACAAATTGATAATGTGACTTGTACATCCCTGCAAATCTTTTAATGGAGCTTCAAGCAGGGATTTAGCTTTTGAAAATGCGAACAGACAGAGCAAACATGTTGATGCCACAATCGGAATAAATGATAGTGTCAATCGGTTTTGGGGAAAATTTGAAAGCAGCTTTTGATCAGGCAAAAGCTGCTTTGATGCTAAAGGGAATCCCAGAAGATACAGCACCAGGACTATTTGTTAAAGATACTTTATGGACGGAAGATATTATCCTGGTACAACCGCAATAGCTTAAGATATGGGGCTTATATTCAAAATTGCAGGTGGCAGTATCAAGTTCTTTTACAAAAGCGAAATGCTCTTAATCCAGCTTCCTTCAGGCCGTCGGCCTTCTTATGCGAACCCCGTATAGGCATCAATCAATTCAGCAGAGACTCGGTCACCTATGAAGGTGTAGGCTCCACAAAGAAGTGGGAACGTATCGAATCCTACGGTCCGAAATTCGTGAAAAATATCGTCCAAGCTATCAGCCGCGACATCTTCTGCTATGCTATGAAGGCCTTCCGCCATTGCTTTATCGTTGGACACGTCCATGATGAACTGATCATCGAATGTAATCCCTGCGTTGACTTGAAAGCCGTCTGCGAACAGATGGGGAGAGCCCCGGACTGGATGCCGGACATCCTACTCCGAGCGGATGGATATGAGACAGATTTCTATAAAAAAGACTGACAGAAAAATAATGGCTCCCGGTTTATCGCCGGAGGCCGCTAGTCTATTAGCTGTCTTTTCCACCTCTATGATATGGAGCTTTGTCCTTCCATATTACCCCGTCTTTCGTGTGATATCGTTGTTTATGACCTGAAACATCATTTTCGGCTCTGGTCGCCTTTTCTACGATATCAGCAGCCTTGGCTGCAATATCAGTTTTCGGTGTATTCGTAGCTCCACTTCCTGAATTATGAGTCCTACTCACGCCACTTTTATTACGACTCCCTCTAACAGCTGACACTATTTTAATCGTTCCTGTAATTGCCACGCCGGCTATTTCAATGGATTCTACAGGGTGATTAGCTATAAATCTCCCCATGGTTTTAATGCCTTTAATAAATCCATTCTCTTTCTTTGGACTTTTCGCAACACCTAGTATTTTTGATGCGGTTGTTGATTTTGTAGTATTTTTTCTGCATTTGCTTTTTTATTGTTTGTATCTTGATGATCGATTAGTGATGAAGCCGATTATTCTTTTCCACCTACTTTCGTTGTCTCCCCTTTATCAGTTGTCTTGTCTCCTTGGTGGTCAAAGACCTCAATCATAACAATCGGATCACACAGCTCAATAATCTTGCAAGGAACAAGCTCCTCCTCACCGAAATCATGATATTCTTTCGTAACAGGATCATAGAACCAATTTGTAGGATTTTGCCAGCTTCCCTTATGAGCTTCCAAGTGTTCATCTCTTGTAAGAAACTGAATATTATCAGGACTGCCTTGAAATTCCGTATATTCAGCAGCGCTCTTTATGTGTTGCCCTTCAAATGCCCGGCCTTGATCATCGTAGGCTTTCCCCTTGTCCGGATCAATTATGTCTTTTTGTTGTTCCTTCGTCCAATCTCTTGTACCTGTTCCTTCCAAGACTAATTGTTGTTCTCTTTCCCAGGCTTTCCTTATTGCCTTATCTCTTTCCTTTATGCTTGTTCTCGACATAGAATCACTCTCCTATCCCAAGCAAATCATAAAGGTCATTTATCAAAGCAAAGAAGTTATCATAAGTAAGTTCATCATCCAACTCTTGGCTTTCATGATCATAAATGAAGAACTTCTCTTCATTTTTCTTGAAAAGCACGGGGGCGCCAGAAGCTAATGCTCCGACAACAATAAAATTATCATCAGGTCTGTCATAATCTTCTAAATCAATAAGCGGCTTGTGTGCTACTCCACACAACTGAACTCCAGCAGGTAAATAGAGATCACCACCATCGGAGTATTGTAACCACTCCTCATATAATCAAGTATTTTTTGTTGAAAACACGGGCTTTTTAGCCCTATAT
>OGYQ01001174.1_pt1 | contig 15371 bp, 15 predicted proteins | sample 1576641 | NCBI WGS metagenome assembly OGYQ01 (sample SAMEA3541476, study PRJEB24748) | human gut metagenome | biome: human gut; feature: human-associated habitat; material: faeces | place: China | collected 2012
GCGCCAACAACATTGCGAATCAGCGCACCCGCGTGGATGAGCTGAACGTTTTCCCCGTTCCCGACGGTGACACCGGCACCAACATGAGCATGACCGTTGGCGCTGCCACCCGCGAGCTGGAAGCTCTGCCGGACAGCTGCACCGTCGCCGAAGCCAGCAAGACTGCGGCTTCCGCCATGCTGCGCGGCGCCCGCGGCAACTCCGGTGTTATCACCAGTCTTTTGTTCCGTGGATTCTCCAAAGCGCTGAAGGACAAGACCGAAGCCAGTGCCGCGGATTTGGCCACTGCCCTGCAGATGGGCGTGGAAGCTGCCTACAAGGCCGTCATGAAGCCCACCGAGGGCACCATCCTGACTGTCACCCGACTGGCAGCAGAGAAGGCGGTCCAGTGCACCGAAATGGAAATCCCCGCCATGTGGGATGCCACGCTGGAAGCAGCTCAGGCTGCTCTGGATGATACCCCGAACCTGCTGCCGGTGCTGAAAAAGGCCGGTGTTGTGGACGCGGGCGGTCAGGGCATTCTGCTGGTGTTTGAGGGCATGAAGCAGGTCTTTGACGGCGGCGAGATCATCGCCAGCGCCGAAGTGGCGGCCAAGCCCAAAGTGTCCAGTGAGTCTGCCGGCAAGGGTGTCTTTACGGATGACCTGATGAAGGTTGAGGACATCAAGAATGGGTACTGCACCCAGTTCCTGCTGCATAAGAATGCTGACGCCAGCGTGACCCGTCTGCGCGCCTTCCTGGAATCCAACGGCGACTCCGTTGTGGTCATCGAGGACGACGATGTAGCCAACTGCCATGTGCATACTTCGGACCCCGGCATGATGCTGTCCGAGGCCATCAAGTACGGCTATCTGACCGATTTCAAGATCGAGAATATGCACGAGCAGTTCCTGGCCCGCCAGAAGCAGGGCAAGGGCCTTGAAAAGCAGGCCCAGGCCGAGGAAAAGAAGGAAAGCGAGTTTATCTACGCCGCTGTGGACCCCGAGCGCGAATACGGTTTTGTGGCCGTGGCTGCCGGTGAAGGCCTGAAAAACGTCTTTACCGATTTGGGCGTGGATGCCGTTGTCAGCGGCGGTCAGACCATGAACCCCTCCACCGAGGATATCCTGGCTGCCATCCAGAGCGTGCCGGCCAAGACGGTTCTGGTGCTGCCCAACAACAAGAATATCATCATGGCCTCTGAACAGGCACAGAAGCTGGCGGACCGCAAAGTCATTGTGCTGCCCACCCGCACCGTGCCCCAGGGCATGACGGCGATGCTGAACTTTGATCCGGATGCCAAGCCTGACGAAAACGCTGTCAATATGATGCAGGCTGCGGACCATGTGAGCACCGGCCTGGTAACCTATGCCGCCCGCGACAGTGAGTTCGACGGCAAGCCCATCAAGAAGGGCGAGATCATGGCGCTGGAGAACGGCAAGATCGTGGCCACCGGTACCGACATCGTCAAGGTCACTTACCGTCTGGCTCGTTCCATGCGCAAAAAGGATACCCAGTTCATCACGGTGATCTCCGGCTGCGATGTCAGCGACGAGGAAGCCGAACACACCACCGAACTGGTACGCACCAAGTGCGGCGGCAACATCGAGGTCAGCCATATCAGCGGCGGCCAGCCGGTGTACTACTACATGATTTCTGTGGAGTAAACCGCGCGCAAAAGTGACAAAAAAGGCGAATTTGGGGAAGTTCCGAGTTCGCCTTTTTCCTTTATACATTCTGCAACGAAAGGAGGTCCCCATGGCAACCATCGACAGTTCCATCCAATATCTCAAGGGCGTAGGCCCCGCCTTCGCCAAAAAGTTTGAAAAGCTGGGCATCGCAACCATCCGGGACCTGCTGCTCTGCTATCCTCGCAAATATATTGACTACACACAGCCTTATACCGTAGCTTCCGCGCCCTATGATGTGGACTGCTGCGTCAAAGCAACTGTATTGCAAAAAGAACCGCCCCGCCGTATCAAGGGCGGACGGGTGCTGAACCGGGTACTGGCCGCCGACGATTCCGGCGTGCTGACCCTTTCCTGGTTCAATGCCTCCTACGCGGCGGATAAACTGGTGGTGGACCAGACCTACTATTTTGAGGGACGTGTCGGTGGAACGCTGACCCACCGGGAATTGCTGCACCCGCTGGTGCGCACCGAAGCCCAGGTGGAAGACTGCCCGTTTGTGCCGGTGTATCGCAGCACCGAAGGGTTGCCCGCTTCCCGCCAGGCAAGCTGCGCTCAGGCGGCCTTGGCCTATGTGAAGGAACTGCAGGACCCGCTGCCGCCGGAACTGTTGACGCGGTACAAGATGCCCACCAAGGCGCAGGCGGTGCGGGCGGTACACGCCCCCCGCAACCATGGGGAACTGGCCGCTGCGCGCCGCCGCCTGATCTTTGAGGAACTGTATCTTCTGCAAATCGGTATTTTTCTGCTGCGCAGCCATGGCCGCCGGGAAACCAGCGCCCCCATGCGCCCGCTGAATCTGGCACCCTTCTGGGGCAGTCTGCCCTATGCACCCACCGGTGCCCAGCGCCGGGCTACGGAGGAAATCACCCATGACCTCTGCGCTGAAGTGCCCATGAATCGGTTGCTGCAGGGGGACGTGGGCAGCGGTAAAACGCTGGTGGCGGCGGCAGCCATCTGGTTTGCAGCCCAGAACGGCTGGCAGAGCGCCATGCTGGCGCCTACCGAGATTTTGGCCCGGCAGCACGCTGCTACGCTGGCGGACCGCCTGGAGCCTTTCGGTATCAATGTGACGCTGCTGGTAGGCGGTATGAAAGCCAGCGAAAAGCGCATCGCCCTGGCGGCGATTGCCGACGGCCGGGCAGGTCTTGTGGTGGGGACCCATGCGGTACTCACCGATTCGGTAGTATTCAAAAATCTGGGTCTGGCCATCGTGGACGAACAGCATCGCTTTGGCGTGCGGCAGCGCGGCCTGCTGGCGGGGAAAGCACAAAGTCCGCATCTGCTGGTCATGAGTGCCACGCCTATTCCGCGTACCCTGGGACTTTTGATGTATGGCGATCTGGATATTTCGGTGCTGGATGAACTGCCGCCCGGCCGCAAGCCCATCAAAACCTGGTTCATCAACGGTAAAAAGCGCCGGGATATGTACGGCTTTCTGGACAAGCAGATCGAAGCCGGGCACCAGGTCTATATCGTCTGCCCGGCTATCGAGGAAAACGAACTGGATTCCGGTATGCAGGCAGTCAATACATACTATACCGAGGTGGCTTGCGCCATGCTGCCCCATCGCCGTATCGGCCTGCTCCATGGAAAAATGAAGCCCAAGGAAAAGGACGAGGTCATGCAGCGGTTCAAGGCCGGGGAGCTGGATGTGCTGGTTTCCACCACCGTCATTGAAGTGGGTGTGGATGTACCCAATGCCACAGCCATGGTCATTGAAAACGCAGAGCGGTTCGGTCTGTCGGCCCTGCATCAGCTGCGGGGACGTGTGGGACGCGGCGCCGCGGATTCCTGCTGCATCTTGATTTCGGATAACGAGAATGATTCGGTGCGGGAGCGGCTGCGCTTTTTGTGCCATACTTCCGACGGTTTTGCCGTGGCAAAATATGACCTGGAAACCCGTGGCCCCGGTGACTTTTTCGGGGAGGCGCAGCACGGTCTGCCTACGCTGCAGGTGGCGGATCTGGTGCAGGATACCCGTACACTGCGGGTGGCCCAGGACGAGGCCAAAGCCTTGCTGGCCGCCGATCCCAACCTGACGGACCCGGCGCACCGGGCGCTTTCCGACGAGGTGGAACGCCTGTTTGCCACTGCCGGTGCCATGAATTAAATCCATAAATCTCTTTTAATTCCGGGGAAAGTTTGCTATACTAAAAGATAAAACGAAGAACCCACTCCGGAACAGAGGAACCACATGCCTATGAAAAAAATCTGTGCACTGTTGTGTACGTTTGTGCTGACTTTTGTACTGGTGCTGCCGGTGGCGGCGGAAGGGGAGAGCAGTGCGCTGTCCGCCGACGCGCCGGAACTTACGGCGCCGGCTGCCTATGTTGTCAATCTGGACACCAACATCGTAGTGTATGACAAAAACAGCGAAACCCAGCTGCAGGCGGCCAGCCTGACCAAGATGATGACCTGCCTGCTGATGCTGGAACAGTACCAGGATCAGCTGGACACCATCACGGTCACGGCACCCAGCTATATCTATGACCTGATCTGGGAAAAAACCACCAACGCATCCACCGCGGACATCCGCCGGGGCGATACCCAGACGCTGCGCAATCTGCTGTACGCCATGCTGCTGCCCAGCGCCAACGAAGCCGCCTATATTGTGGCCGATTACATGGGCGGCGGCAGCATTGACAACTTTGTTGCCATGATGAACGATGAGGCGGCAGCCATCGGATGTACCGGCACGACCTTCACGGACCCTTGCGGTCTGGATGAGGGCAATGTCACCACGGCCAGGGATGCCTACCTGATCCTGCGCGCCCTGACGGCCTACGATGTGGTGGCTACCGTTATGGCAACGCCCAGTTATGATATGGGCACCAACGATAACTATCCCACCCCCGGTACCTATATCATCCAGAACACCAACAAGATGGTCTGCAATACCAGCTACTACCGGGCCTACACCAAAGGCGGCAAAACCGGCAGCCTGGGCGAATGGCAGAATTTTGCCGGCTGGCACAGCCAGGACGGTGAAAACTATATCAGTGTGGTGCTCAACGTACCCAACGCCACCGATGAGGAGGGCGGCCGTCCGGCCCTGCTGGAAACCGGCACGCTGATGGACTGGGTTTATGCCACCTATACCATTGCACCGGCGCTGGACACCACCCAACCCATTACCGAAAGCCGCATCGTTTACTCCACCCAGACCGATACGGTCATGCTCTATCCGGCGGATGATATGATGACACTGCTGCCCCGGGACGGCGGCGCCGCACTGACCGAGCAGGTGTTCAACCTGCCCGATCACCTGACGGCTCCCCTCAAACAGGGGGATGTGGTGGGCACCGTGACGCTTACCATCGAAGGGGAGAGCATCGGCACCGTGGATCTGATCGCGGGCAGTGATGTGGAACGCAACCAGATGCTGTATACAATTTCCCGTGTGGGCGAGTTCTTCTCCAGCACCTATTTTAAAGTAGTCATCATGCTGACGATGGCGGTTATTGCCGTCTACGCGTTTGTGTGGGTGCTGTCCATTCTGGGCGTCTGGAGCCGGGAAAGCGAAGATAAATGATATTGGAGGAATCCATCAGGAGGGTATAACCATGCTGGACGTGAAACGCAATTTGACGACGATGACGGACTTTTACGAGCTGACGATGTCCGCCGGATATTTTGATGAGGGGTATCAGGATAAGATCGCGGTGTTTGATATGTTCTTCCGCCGTGTGCCGGACGGCGGCGGTTACGCCATCATGGCCGGATTGCAGCAGTTCATCGAGGCGGTGGACAACCTGAAATTCACCGATGAGGACGTGGCCTATCTGCGTTCCACCGGCACCTTTGACGAAAAATTCCTGGACTATCTCGCCCACTTCCAGCTGCACTGCAATATCTGGGCCATTGAGGAAGGAATTCCCATTTTCCCCCAGGAACCCATTGTCACGGTGGAAGGTCCGGCCATTGAATGTCAGCTGCTGGAAACCCTGCTGCTGGTGACCTTCAACCATCAGTGCCTGATCGCCACCAAGGCCAACCGCATTGTTCGTTCGGCGGCCGGTCGTCCGGTGATGGAGTTTGGCGCCCGCCGCGCCCAGGGATATGATGCGGCCTATTATGGTGCCCGTGCCTCCTATATCGGCGGCTGCGGTTCCACTTCCTGCGTGATGGCGGCCCGTGATTTCGGCATCCCGGCATCCGGTACGATGGCCCACAGCTGGGTGCAGATGTTCCCCAGTGAGTACGAAGCCTTCAAAAAGTATGCCGAGATGTATCCCGATGCCTGCGTGCTTCTGGTGGATACTTACAATGTGCTGCGCCACGGCGTACCCGATGCCATCAAAGTTTTTGACGAAGTGCTCAAGCCCATGGGCAAGCGGCCCAAAGGTATCCGCATTGACTCCGGCGATATTGCCTACCTCTCCAAGAAGGCCCGCAAGATGCTGGACGCTGCCGGCTATCCCGACTGCACGATCTGCGCTTCCAACAGCCTGGATGAGTACCTGGTCCGGGACCTGATTCTGCAGGGCGCCCGGGTGGACAGCTTCGGCATTGGCGAAAACATGATCACCGCCAAGAGCAATCCGGTGTTCGGCGGCGTCTATAAGCTGGCAGCCGTCAAGGAGGAGGACGGAAGCTATACGCCCAAGATGAAGCTGTCCGAATCGGCAGAAAAAATGACGATTCCCTGCCTGAAGAAGGTCTGGCGCATCTATGACGAGGACGGCAAGGCCATGGCGGACCTCATCACCATGGCAGATGAACAGGTGGAAACCCAGCATGGCATCACGCTCTTTGATCCCATCGAAACCTGGAAGGAGTGCACCTATGTCAACTGCACGGCGCGCTGCCTGTCCACCCCCATCTACGAGAACGGCAAGCGGGTCTACGAGAGCCCCAGCCTCAACGATATCAAAAAGTTCTGCAAGGCACAGGTCAACACGCTGTGGGATGAAGTCAAGCGTTTTGAAAACCCCCACCGCTATTACGTGGACCTGAGCCAGAAGCTGTGGGATACCCGCAATGGGCTGCTGAAAAAACTGTCCAAATAATTCATTACAATAGGGTTACAAACGGGACCTCCCGCGCATACTAGTGGCAATACACCAGTGTGCGCGGGAGGTTTTGTATGTTGGAACGGATCAGCTTGTTTATGTTGGGCGGCGGGGGATACCTGGCCGTGGAACTGGCCTGGCGAGGGACCAGCCATTGGACGATGTTCCTGGCGGGCGGAGCCTGCCTGTGCCTGCTGCAGCGGTTGGCAGCCCGCAAGATCGCACTGCCGGCGGCAGCCGGTATCGGTGCTGCCGGGGTCAGTGGCCTTGAAGTGGTTGTTGGCCTGTTGTGCCGGAACTTTTTGCACATTGCTGTGTGGGACTACAGCAACGAGTGGGGCAATGTGGCAGGTCTGATCTGCCCGCGTTACAGCTTTTACTGGTTTTTGTTGTGCGGTTGGGTCCTGGTGGTGCTGCGTGCAGCCGGAAAGCTCAAAATCAATCCTGTTTATAGGACTCAAAAAGCAGCCGCAAAGTCTTGAAGTACCAATTTTGGTACCGTTCTTCCTGTATACTGATAGCATCAGATCAGGAAAGGCGGTATCCAACCATGACCCAGCAGTTCAAATATGTCGGCGGCCACATCGAGGTATATTCGGAGTGGGGAGAGTTTCTCTTCTCGGCAGACACCATGCAGGAAGCGTGGGAGGAACTGTACGCGTGACGCGTACAAACGCCACGCTATTATGTACAATACGCCGAAATAGTTGAAAATATACAAATAATTTTTGTAAGATTGTACAAAATGCGGCTTGCAAAAGACGGACTTTTCGCATATAATAAAGACAAGAAAACGGAAAGGAGATGGGGTTGCATGCTGAAGCTGCATACCTTGGCCGAGTGGATGCACGGTTTCCTGGACCCGGAACGTCCGTATGGTTTGCCGGAGGAAGTGTACAATGACGTGATCCCGTCGGGCCTGCACAGTTATAATCACGACGTACTTTTCTAAAACCCATTTGACCCAAGCAAGCAATGCCCCGTGCCGATGCCGCTTCCGCATCGGCACGGGGCATTTTTTGCTTGTATTTTTCCGGCAAAGAGGGTATTCTATTACTGTATCAATCCGGCGCGCCTGCGCCGACCTGTGAGAAGGAGTATCCGCATGAAACTGATTACATTCACTGTGCCGTGTTACAACTCGGCCGCTTATATGGATCGCTGCATCGAAACGCTGCTTCCGGCGGGGGAGGAAGCCGAGATCATCCTTGTGGATGACGGTTCCACCGATGACACCGGCAAGGTGGCAGACGCCTATGCCGCAAAATATCCCGATATTGTGCGCGTCATTCACCAGGAAAACGGCGGTCATGGCGAGGGCGTCAACCAGGGCATCCGCAACGCCACCGGCCTGTTCTTCAAGGTGGTGGACTCGGACGACTGGCTGGACACCGAGGCACTGGCCAAGGTGATGGAAGTGCTGCGCCGCTATGCCAACGCCGAAACCCCGCTGGACCTGCTGATGGCCAACTATGTTTATGAGCATGTAGCCGACAACACCCGCAACGTGGTGGATTATACCGGCATCCTGCCGGAAAACCGCGTTTTCCACTGGAACGAGATCGGCAAGTTCCCGCCGGATAAAAATATCCTGATGCACAGTGTCATCTACCGCACCGAGGTGCTGCGTGCCAGCGGCATGGAACTGCCCAAGCATACCTTCTATGTGGACAATCTGTTTGTCTATCAGCCGCTGCCTCAGGTCAAGAGCATCTACTATCTCAATCTGGATCTCTACCGCTACTTCATCGGGCGCGACGATCAGAGCGTCAACGAAAAGAATATGATCAAGCGTGTGGATCAGCAGCTGCGGGTCACCCGGCTGATGATGCAGGCGGTGGATGTATTTGCTCTGCCGCCGGAGCAGGCAAAGCTGCGCGCTTATATGCTCAACTACTTCTCCATGATGATGGCGATTTCCAGCATTTTCCTGGCATTGGACGGCAGTCAGGAAGCCCTGGCCAAGCGCAAACAGTTGTGGGCCGACCTTAAAGCCTACGATGAGCGGCTGTATCGCCGCTGCCGTCATTCGGTGGCGCAGGCCTGCAATCTGCCCGGCTGGCTGGGCTGCAAAATCAGTATCGGCGGCTACCGCATCGCCCAGAAACTTTTCAAATTCAATTGATCGGGGAAGGTTATGCAGCAATACCAGATCATTCTTTTTGACCTTGACGGTACGCTGACCGATTCGGCCCCCGGCATTCTCAACTCGGTACGGCACGCTTGCCGCCAGCTGCAGCTGGATCTGCCGGACGAAGGAACGTTGCAAAAATTCCTGGGGCCGCCGCTGCCGGCGTCGTTCCGGGATTACCTGCATCTGGAAGAGGCTGACATCGCCCGTGCGGTGGCGGCTTTCCGGGAATATTATCCCGATAAGGGTATTTTTGAAAATGAAGTTTATGCAGGGATCCCGGCGCTGCTGAAGGATCTTAAGGCGGCGGGTAAAACGGTGCTGATGGCAACCAGCAAACCGGAAGAATTTGCCAAACGCATCATGGCGCATTTCTCGCTGGAAACTTGTTTCGATGGGATCTACGGCGCCACAATGGATGAAACCCGTACCGACAAAGGGGAGGTCATTGCCTACGCCCTGCATACGGCGGGAATCACCGATCTGCGCAACGCGGTCATGGTCGGTGACCGGGAGCACGATGTGAAGGGCGCCGCCCGTAACGGCCTGCCCTGCATTGGTGCCGTCTACGGATACGGTACGGCCCGGGAACTTTCGGAGGCTGGTGCCTGCGCACTGGCGGATACGGTAGAGGACTTGCGCCGCCTGTTGCTGAACAGTTGATAGAAAAATACGCCCCCGCGCCGGAACTTCCGGTGCGGGGGCGTGGTGAGTTCAGCGGTAATGGGACTGGTTATCCTTGTCATTGTAAAAGAGATGGGCATTGTACCAGGCGGAACTGATTCCTGCGGCGATGCAGGCCACCAGGAATAGAACGCCCCACCAGGTGGACAACAGCCCTCGGGGCACCAGAAACAGCAGCGCCAGGGCTGTCACTGCCAGGGCGGGCATGGCATAGTGTACCAGGCGCAGAATCCGCTGCCGGCCGGGAGTTACATCTTCTTCGGCAAAGTCCGGGTCGCACAGCACACAGCGGATGCGCGCCGTGGGGATGCCCCGCACAGGATAATACCGGCGCTGGGCACGGTATTCTACGCCGTCGATGGTGAAGTGGGGTGTCATGCTCTCCCGGGTAACGACCAGATTCAGCTTTTGCTCTTTGGCATAGGCAAACAGTGCGTCGGTAAATTGGGCGGGGCTCGTCACCGGGGTGTCCGGCGTAAAGGTGAAACTGCGCCGATGCTCCGTCCGGGCCATGGCACAGTAATCCTGCACCCAGCCGTTGAACCAGCCACCGGCGGGGGCGGTCTGCATACGGGCCAGACAGGCGTCCACGTCCAAAGCGTCAGCCTCGATGCGGTTCTGTTCCAGATCGGTGCAGAATTGTATGGCGGATTCCAACGCCCGGGCCTGTTGCTGCAAACGTCGGGTCTGCTGCTGCGCCGCCCGGGGCAGGGGAACTGTGCCCTGCAGTACGGCCCGGATCTCCTCCACAGGCATATCCAGCATCCGCAGCACGCGGATCAGCTTCAGGGTGCGGATATCCTTTTCGGAATAGATGCGGTAATCGTTTTGGGGGTCCCGGTCCGGGTGCAGCAGTCCGGCCTGCTCATAGTAACGGATGTTCCGGCTGGAAATCCCGGACGCCTGGGAAGCCTGTTTGATATTCATGGATCTCCCTCCTTTTTTCTTCAGGGTACACCCTGCAGTCGCTGGAAGGTCAAGCCTTTTTTGAAAATAATCATACCATAGCCTATGGTTTTGTGCTATACTGTTCTTATATTTCAATAACAAAGAGGGAAAAACAATGTATCAGTTGGGAGACGACAAACTGGAAGTGCGGGAGCTGCTGGTCAAAGCCTTTGCCAGTGCCTGGGAGCACAGTGACAAGCATGTGGACCGCGATACCTATATCAACAGCAGCATCAATGTGATCGATTCGCTGCAGGTGGGCCCGGAGATGATCTATGGCGAGGAAGGCCAGGGTCTGCTGGATGCGGAACTGGACCATCTGCCGGATCTGCTGCGTGCCGACGGCATGTGGGTGTACTACGAAGTCCCGGCCGAGAATTTCTTCATTCTGACCTGGATGGCCGATGCGGAGAAGGCGGAAGCCAAGGTGGCTTCTTTACAGGGCGAGGAAGGCAGCCTGGCCTGCGTGGTGGATCTGAAGCAGGAGTGGCACCGGGAAGCGTGAGCCGGCCGGTCCATAGGAAAGGGGGGAACCGATGAAGCAGGAAACCATTCGTTTGCCGCGGGATGCCATGTGGTTGTTGCAGACGCTGCGCGGCGCCGGGTACAGCGCCTATGTGGTAGGCGGCTGTGTGCGTGATAGTCTGCTGGGCCGGCGGCCCGGGGACTGGGATATCTGTACATCGGCCCGCCCGGAACAGATGCGGCAGTTATTTGCCGATCAGCAGCTGATCCTCACCGGCGAAAAGCATGGAACGGTGGGAGTCGTGCTGCACGGAACACCCTACGAGATCACTACCTATCGGCTGGATGGTACCTACCGTGACCACCGCCACCCGGACGAAGTGCGCTTTGTGGGGAACCTGACGGAAGATTTGGCCCGGCGGGATTTTACCATCAATGCCATGGCCTATGCCCCCGGCGAGGGTGTGATCGATCTGTACGGTGGCCGCAAGGATCTGGCGGCAGGCATCGTGCGCTGCGTGGGGGACCCGTCCTCCCGTTTTGCGGAGGATGCACTCCGGATTCTGCGGGCGCTGCGCTTTGCGGCGCGGCTGGGTTTTACCCTGGAGGAAACAACTGCCGCACAAGCGCTGGCGGCCCGGGACAGTCTGCAAACGGTCAGTGCCGAACGCATTTACGCCGAAGTGGACGGATTGCTGATGGCGCCCCATGCGGGCCGGACTCTGGCACAGTATGGCGCCATACTGGCCGGGGCTGTGCCGGAAGTGGGGGCTTGTATCGGCTGTACGCAGCCGGGACGCTGGCACTGCTATGACGTGTGGCAGCATACGGCCGCGGCTGTCAGGGAACTGGACCTGCGCGGACAGGATACCCGGGGTGCCCGTGTGCTTTGCTGGGCTACGTTTTTACATGATATTGCCAAACCGCTGTGCCGCAGTGTCGGCCCGGACGGCGCGGCACACTTTAAGGGGCATAACCAGCGCGGGGCGGTGGTTGCCCGCACGATCCTGCGCCGGCTTAAGGCCCCCAGTTACCTGATCGAGGGCGCAGTGGGGCTCATCGCCATTCACGATGCGCCGCTGCCCACAGGGGATGCGGCTATTCTGAAATGTCTGAATCGCTATGGCGCCGTTTTTCTGCGGCGGTTGTGTGCCCTCAAATATGCCGATCTGGATGCCCACGCCCGCACGCCGGAGGTGGCTTGCCGCCGGCAGGACGTTACGGCGTTTGAAACCCGGATGACGGAACTTTCCAGGACGGGCTGCTACACGATACGGCAGTTGGCGGTCAATGGGGCTGATCTGATGGCCGACGGTCTGCCGGCAGGCCCCGCAGTGGGGCGTCTGCTGAACGCGCTGCTGGGGTCCGTTATGGAAGGGCGCGTCCCCAACGAGCGGGAGGCATTGCTGCAGGAGGCCAGACGCCTGCGGCGCGAACCATAAAACAGATGCAGGATACAGGGAGGTTTTTGCCATGATCCAGAATGAAGTATTGTCTGCCATTGCGGCGCGGCGCAGCTGCCGCGCTTATCTGCCGGAACAGATCAAACCGGAAGAACTGCAGGCTGTGGTTACGGCCGGCACCTGGGCGCCTACCGGTATGAACCGCCAAAGCCCGGTGATCGTGGCGGTGCAGGATCAAGCGACCCGCGACCGGCTTTCGGCCATCAATGCGTCCATTATGGGGCGTGATGGCGACCCGTTCTACGGCGCGCCCACCGTGCTGGTGGTCCTGGTGGACCGCAGCGTTCACACCTGTGTGGAGGATGGCTCCCTGGTGATGGGAGATTTGCTGCTGGCGGCATCCAGCGTCGGGTTGGGTTCCTGCTGGATTCACCGTGCCAAAGAAATTTTTGAAACCGAAGAGGGCAAGGAACTGCTGCGCAAGTGGGGCCTGGACCCGGAAAAATACCGTGGTGTGGGCAACTGCATCCTGGGCTATCCGGCCCCCGGCGGCATCAAACCGGCTGCCCCGCGCAAGGCTGATTATGTGGTGAACGTATGATCCTCGGAATCGGAATTGATCTGTGCGATGCCCAACGCATCGAAAAAAGCCTGGAAAAGACCTCTTTCTGTGAGTATGTCTATGCCCCGGCGGAGCGGACGCTTCTGGAGGGACTTTCCGGCAAGCGCCGTGCCGAAACGGCGGCGGCCAACTTTGCCGCCAAAGAGGCTTTCCTGAAGGCAGCGGGGACCGGGCTGGGGGGATTTGCCCTTAATGAACTGGCGCTGCTGCGGGCGGAAAACGGCGCTCCGTATTTTGAACTGCAGGGCCGGGCTGCGGCATGGGCTTCCCAGCGCGGTTTGACGGTGCACGTCAGCCTGACCCATGAGAACGGTCTGGCCAATGCCATTGTGGTGTTGGAAGAGCACCGCCCAAAAGGGGAGTGACCGATGGCTGCCAAAACACCTCGTGCCAGCAATCTGGAGTTGCTGCGCATCCTCTGTATGTTGCTCATTATCGGGGACCATCTCACCGGGCAGGGAGGCATCGCGGACTACGGTTCACTGCCGTCCTCCTTTGCCTTTTGCCTGATTGGCTGCGGTTCCCGCATCGCCTGCAGTGTCTTTGTCCTCATCGGCAGCTGGTTCCTCTGCGAGCAACCCTTCCGTACCCGGCGGCCCCTGTCGCTGTGGCTGTCACTGTGGCTGTATACGGTGCCGGTCACACTTCTTTGCGCACTGGGGGGATTGCCGGTTTCCTTCGGTTCCCTGCGATGGGCGGCTTTTCCGGCTTCCACCCGGCAGCTGTGGTTCATTTCGGACTATCTGGTACTGCTGATCTGTGCGCCGCTGCTGGACCGGATACTGCACGGCCTGCCCCGTTCGGTACACCGGGCACTGCTGCTGGTGCTGGCGGTACCGCTGATTGCATATCCCACCCTTTTTGGCGAGGATGGCATCGTCAGCGATCTGGCCTGGATGTTCCTGTATGAATATCTGCTGGCGGCCTATCTGCGCCGCTACCCGGATAACCGCCTGAGCCGTCTGCTGCGCCGCCGGGCGCTGGCGCTGTTGCTGGGCATCGGTTTGCCGCTGCTCAACACGGCGGCCCGAGCCTGGCTGGAATGGCATGGGCAGACCGATGGCAAGGCGTTCCAGTACATTGCCTACTACCGTACCGGTCTGGGGGCGCTGCCCAATCTGTTGGCGGCGTTGGCGCTGTTTACCCTGTTTCAGAACCTGAACCTCGGCAGCCGCCGCTGGATCAACGCGGTGGCGGGCACGACCCTGGGGGTGTATATCCTCCATCAGGTGCCGGCGTTCCGCGATTTTCTGTGGAACGGTATCTTTCAGGCCCAAGCCCACCATGGTTCGGTGCCGTATGCATTGTTTGTGGTCGTGGCTACCTTTGCGGGGTGTGCCCTTGTGGATGCTCTGCGCACCCGGTTGCTCATGAACCCGCTGCAGAACAGCCGCCCTTTCCGTATGATTTGCGAAAAAGGCGATGTGCTGGCGGCCAAAATCCAACGCTGTGATTAAAAAGACCTCCTCCCGCTTATACTAAGGGTATAAGACGAGAGGAGGTCTTTTCCATGGAAGTACACAGAGGGGAAGTGTTTTACGCCGATCTGAGCCCGGTGGTTGGCTCGGAGCAGGGGGGCGTCCGGCCGGTACTTATCATTCAGAATGAGATCGGGAACCGGCACAGCCCCACCGTCATTGCGGCGGCCATCACCAGCCGTCAGGACAAAAACCGCCTGCCCACCCATATCAGCGTGCGGGCGGACCGGTGCGGACTTTCCAAGGACAGCATTGTGCTCACCGAGCAGATCCGCACCCTGGACAAACGCCGGCTGCGGGAGCGGGCCGGGCGTATCCCGCCCGATGATATGCGCCGTGTGGACGAGGCCCTGGGCGTTTCCATGGGACTGGAAAGTCAGAATACCCATGATGACGGCGGGTACTTTTGAAATGAAAAAATCCCTCCGGGATGTTGACCCGGAGGGATTGCTTTTTTGGAAAAACCAGCGGAAAAATCAGAACGCCACTTTCTTGGCGATGTAATCTTTCAGCTCGCTGATGGGCAGGCGCACCTGCTCCATGGTATCGCGGTCACGAACGGTGACGCAGTTGTCGGCTTCCACCTTGTCGTCGCCCACGGTCTGGAAGTCCACGGTGATGCACAGCGGGGTGCCGATCTCGTCCTGACGGCGGTAGCGCTTGCCGATGGAACCGGCGTCGTCGTAATCCACCATAAAGTCTTTGGCCAGCTCGTTGCGGATCTCCATGGCCTTGTCGCCCAGCTTCTTGGAGAGGGGCAGCACGGCGCACTTGAAGGGCGCCAGGAACGGATGCAGATGCAGCACGGTGCGCACATCCTCTTTGCCCTTGGAATCCACCAGGTGCTCCTCGTCGTAGGCTTCGCACAGGAAGGCCAGAGCCACACGGTCGCAGCCCAGAGAAGGCTCAATGACGTAGGGGATGTAGTGTTCGTTGGTCTCGGGGTCGAAGTACTCCA
>OGYQ01001181.1_pt1 | contig 15233 bp, 11 predicted proteins | sample 1576641 | NCBI WGS metagenome assembly OGYQ01 (sample SAMEA3541476, study PRJEB24748) | human gut metagenome | biome: human gut; feature: human-associated habitat; material: faeces | place: China | collected 2012
CGAGGGATTCCAAGACCCGATGATCCGCATTCTGTGCGTCATCGCGGTCATCATGTTCGGTATGTTCCTCGTGGGCGAGAGCGACTGGTATGAGCCGGTCGGCACCATCATCGCTATTTTGCTGGTAAACTTTGTCTCGGCACGCACCGGTGTTGCCAATGACCGCGCGTACCGTGACCTCAAGGCGTCCCAGAAAAAGGATACGGTCAAGGCACGCCGCGAGGGCGTCATCAAGGTCATCCCGGCTGACGAAGTCGTTGTCGGCGACGTTATCCTGCTCCAGTCGGGCGATAAGATTCTGGCCGACGGTATTCTGGCAGAAGGTGCGCTGTCGGTCGATAACAGTGCGCTCAACGGTGAGGCCGAGGAGTGCCCCAAGAGTGAAGCCCCCGACGGCTTTGCCATCCCCGAAACCATCACGGGTGACACCTTCGTTGACGCACACAGCCTGTTCCGCGGCGCGACAGTGCTCGACGGTGAGGGCTATATGATCGTGCAGAAGGTCGGCCTTGACACCATGATGGGCAAGATGGCCAAGGACATGGAGGACAAGGAACCCGACTCGCCGCTGAAGGTCAAGCTCAACAAGCTGGCCGGTCAGATTTCGGTATTCGGCTACATCGGCGCAATCATCATTGCACTGGCTTACTTTGTCCACTTTGTCATGCTGGCAGGCGGACTGTCCGCTTATCTGGCAACCGGCGGTCTGTCCATTCTGGGCGACGTTATGAACGCCATCGCCATCGCCATCCCCATCATCGTCTGTGCAGTTCCCGAGGGTCTGCCGCTGGTTATCGCTCTCGTGCTCATGCAGAACACCGGCAAGCTGCTCAAGGTCAACGTACTGGTGCGTAAGTCCATCGGTATCGAGACCGCAGGTTCGCTCAACATCCTGTTCAGCGATAAGACCGGTACGATCACCAAGGGTCAGCTGGAAGTTGTCGAGTTCTTCGACGGCTGCGGCCGCACGACCGACATCAACACGGCAGCTGCGATGCGCGAAGCGCTGCATCTGTCTATCGGTAAGAACACCGGTGCGCTGTTCGACGACCAGCATCACGTCGTCGGCGGCAACATGACCGATCAGGCGCTCTTGAAGTTCCTCGGTGAGGAGGCATTCCACGCGCTGGCAGCCCGCGACGACTGCGAGATCGGCGCACAGCAGGACTTTAACAGTGCCAATAAGTTTAGCCAGGCATACCTGCCCGGTCAGGGACGCACCTTCTACAAGGGCGCACCCGAACGCCTGCTGGCTAAGGCCAAGAAGTGCTTGGATACGCAGGGCAACGAGGTCGATATTGACGAAACCGCCCTCAATCAGAAGATCGACGATCTGGCAAACCGCGCAATGCGCGTTCTGGCCTTCGGTTACAGCCGTGAAAAGCTCGTCCGCGACGAGATTCACGACGATCTGGTGCTGATCGGTCTGGTTGGTATCCGTGATGACGTACGTCCCGAGGCGCGCGAGGCCATCGAGGAGGTACAGAAGGCGGGTATTCAGGTTGTTATGATCACCGGCGACCGCCGCGAGACCGCAATGGCCATCGCACGCGAGGCAAATCTGTACCACGGCGGCGACGAGCTGGTTTTGACCTCTGCCGAGCTGGCTGAGATGAGCGACGACGAGGTCAAGAAGATCATCCCGCGCATCCGCGTCATCTCCCGCGCCCTGCCGACCGATAAGAGCCGTATGGTGCGCCTGTGTCAGGAAATGAACCTGGTTGTCGGTATGACCGGCGACGGCGTCAACGACAGCCCGGCGCTCAAGCGTGCCGACGTTGGCTTCGCGATGGGTTCGGGTACTGAGGTCGCCAAGGAAGCCGGTAAGCTGGTTATTCTGGACGATAACTTTAACTCTATCAAGAACGCTATCTGGTATGGCCGTACCCTGTATATCAACATCCTGAAGTTCTGCAAGATGCAGCTGGTCATTAACCTGGCGGCGGTCTTTGTCTCGGCAATTTCGCCCTTCATCGGCATTGAAAGCCCGCTCAAGGTTACTCACCTGCTGTGGATTAACCTGTGTATGGACTCCCTCGCATCGCTCATGTTCGCGGGCGAGCCGGCGCTCAAGAAGTATATGCGCATGAAGCCGCGCCGTCGTGATGAGAGCATCATCAGCCGTCCGATGGCCATTCAGATTGTCATTATGAGCATCTGGCTGACCATCCTGAGCCTCGTATGGTTCAAGGTGCCCTTCTTCCGCGCATGCTTTGCCACCGAAGCCCAGTGGTACACCGGTTTCTTCTGCATGTTCGTCTTTGCCTTCATGGTCAACGCGTTTAACGTGCGCTCGGACGGCTTGAACGTCTTCGAGCACATCGGAGAAAACAAGCGCTTCATCCATATCTGGCTGGCGATCATGGCAGTACAGGTGCTTCTGGTTTCGATCGGCGGCGTGATCGGCGAGGTATTCAGCTGCGTACGCTTCGGTTTGGATGGCTGGATTGCGGTCTGCCTGATGGCACTGACCATGTATCCGGTCGACCTTATCCGCAAGGTACTCACCCCCAAGCCCAAGGCATAACAAACAATTCGGTGTCCCGTACCCGTCTCGGGGTGCGGGGCACTTTTTTGGTCAGGAGGCGTTTATGGATCTCTTTGCGTCCGATCTGGACAATACCCTGATTTATTCCTATAAGCGGGATATCGGGACGGATACCGTGTGTGCCGAGGTGTACGAGGGAAGACAGGTATCGTTTATGACCAAGCGGTCACGCGAGCTGCTCGAAAAGGTGAACCAGACCATGCACTTTGTACCGGTCACCACCCGGTCGGTGCAGCAGTACCAGCGCATTCGCTTCGGGGATACCTGGTCGCCGCGCTTGGCATTGGCCGCAAACGGCGGGGTACTGCTGCGGGACGGCGTATCCGACCCCGATTGGTACAAAGCGTCGTGTGACCTCATCGCACCGGCAAAACCGACTTTGCAGCAGGCCGAAGATGTGCTCGAACATGACCCGAACCGCACGCTGGACGTGCGGCGGGTAGACGGCCTGTTCGTGTTCACCAAGAGCGCGGATGTGCCGCACACGCTGGCGCGTCTGCGGGATGCACTCGACCTGACCCACGTCGAGCTGTTCGAAAATGGGGTCAAGGTGTACGTCGTGCCGCGTGTGCTCAATAAGGGTACCGGCGTGCGCCGCCTGCGCGAGCGATTCCCTAAAGTCCGGGTGTTTGCCGCGGGGGACAGTTTGTTCGACCTGCCGCTGCTCGCGGCTGCCGACACGGCATTCTGCCCCGAGGCGCTGGACTACACCGGACAGCCCGGACAGACGGTCGTCACCGTATCCCCGCAGGACGGCATCTTTTCCGACGTGGTACTTGGTCGATTGACCGCAAACAGTAGATAACAGGAAAGGCTCCCAATCGGGAGCCTTTTTGCGTATTATACCTGCGGAACAACGGTCTCGGGAACGGGCGGTACCACTTCACCGCAGCCGGTGCAGATATCCTGATCGGAAGCACCGTTGCAGCTGATGTAGCTGTCGCCGACCGACGCAACCGCGCCGAACTCAACCGGGACGGCAACGCAGATGTCCTGAGAGATGGTGAAGACACAGGAGCCATTGCGCACACCATTGCACACACCGAGACCGGATGTCACAACGGGCGAACCACAGCACTTGGTGGTTGCAATGCCGGTCTGTGCGAAGGGGGTCACAGTGACCGGAACACAGATCGATGCCGACTGATAGCCGACGGCAGGACAGGTGGGCGTTTCGTTCATCGGGGTATTTACATCCATAATGGGTTCTCCTTTCTGGCAGTAGCCACTGTCATTCTATGTGACAGACAAAAAGAGATTCCATAAAAATAGGAAAAATCCCGTCGGGGACTGCACAGAGGGTTTCAAAAGACGGGAAGGTAATCTCGCTTGCCGCAAACCGTGTGAAAGAGAACTGGTATTCGATAGCCCGTCATGGTACAATGAAGCCAGAGCCCAAATAAAAGAATTTGCGCAAGATGGAGGCATACCGATGAACCTGCCCACATATAATGAAGATCCCGCCGTGCTGCACGTCGGGACAATGGAAAATCACGCGTATTTCATCCCGTTTTCGGACGAAGAGAACGCACGCAGTCACGATCGTACACGCTCGGCGCGTATGACCCTGCTCAGCGGTACTTGGCACTTTGCCTATTATTCGAACCAGTGGGACGTGCCCGATGCATTCAAAGAAGCCGATTTTGACGCCAACAGCTGGGACGCCATCCCGGTGCCGAGCTGCTGGCAAATGCTCGGATATGACCGGCATCAGTATACCAACATCCGCTATCCCTTCCCATTCGACCCGCCGTACGTTCCCGAAGATAACCCCTGCGGCGCGTATGTGACCGATTTTACGTTAGATACCCCGGACGACGTGACCGAACTGCACTTTGAGGGCGTGGATTCGTGCTGTTATGTCTGGGTCAATGGCGATTTGGTGGGATACAGCCAGGTTTCGCACTCGACCAGCGCGTTTGATATCAGTGCCTTTGTCCATGCCGGACGCAATCGGCTGGCGGTACTGGTGATGAAATGGTGCGACGGCAGTTATCTGGAAGATCAGGACAAGCTGCGCATGAGCGGTATTTTCCGCGATGTATACCTGCTGCACCGTCCGCAGCACCACATTTTTGACTACACCGTGTGCACACCGATGTCGGACGATCTGTGCGAAGCCGTGATTGACTTGTCGGTTGTCTGGAACGGTGCACCCGGGCAGGCGATGTGCACGCTGTACGCACCGGACGGCACGCGGCTGGCGCGGCAGTCGACCGACGCGAGCGGGAGCGTGCACTTTGCCCTTGACCATCCGGTGCTGTGGAATGCCGAGCACCCGGCACTCTATGAACTGGTCATCTGCGCTGACGGCGAAACCATCGTCCAGCAGGTCGGCGTCAAACATATTGCCGTTCGGGATGCTGTGCTGTACGTCAACGGCGTCAATATTAAGATCAAGGGCGTCAACCGCCACGACAGCGACCCTTTTGTCGGTTATGCAGTCGGTCGGGAGCATGTTCTGCGCGATTTGCGCATGATGAAACAGCACAATTTCAACGCCCTGCGCACCAGTCATTACCCGAATGCGCCGTGGCTGCCCGAACTGTGCGCACGGATGGGTTTTTATATGATCGCTGAGGCCGATTTGGAGACGCACGGCGCGTTCAGTATCTATAATAGCCAGCCTTACGCCGAAGGTGAGTTCGATTATGAGCGCGAACATCCCTCGTTTGGCCTGCTGTGCCACGATCCCCGGTTTGCCGATGCCATGCTCGACCGCATCCAGCGCTCGGTCATCCGGGACAAGAACTGCGCGGCGATTTTGATGTGGTCGCTGGGCAATGAATCGGGTTTTGGCACCAATCTGGAGCATCGCACTGGTTCAAGACCTACGATCCCACGCGTCTGACGCACTACGAAAGCAGCATTTATTATTTGCCGGACAAGCCAAACGACCTGTCGGACATCGACGTGTACAGCCGCATGTACTCGTCTCCGGCAGCGTGCGACATGTATTGCGAAGAAGATGTGGTGCAAAAGCCCTTTGTACAGTGCGAGTTTGTGCACGCGATGGGCAACGGCCCGGGCGATATCGAGGACTATTTCGCACGCATTTACCGATACGATCAGTTCATGGGCGGCTTTGTGTGGGAGTGGTGCGACCACGCAGTCTGGATGGGCAAGACACCGGCAGGAAAAGACCGATATTTTTACGGCGGTGACTTCGGAGAGTTCCCGCACGATGGCAATTTCTGCATGGACGGTCTGGTCTATCCCGATCGTACCCCGCATACCGGCCTGAAAGAGTGGAAAAACGCAGCGCGTCCGGTGCGTGCACAGTGGAAGAGCGACGACATCGGACGGGTCACGCTCAAAAATTGCTTGGACTTTACCGATTTGCGCGACGCAGTTACCTTACGGTATGAAGTCACACAGGACGGCGCGGTCACCCAGAGTGGTACCTGTGATTTGCCGTCCATCCCGCCCCACACCGAAGCCGAGCTGATCCTGCCGCTTTGTCTGCCCCAGACTGGCACCTGCTGTGTCAACCTGTATTACCTGCAAAAGCAGGCGGATGGTGTGCATGAAATCGGCGAGGAACTGGGTTTTGATCAGTATATTGTATGGCATGAGCTGCCGAAACAGCCTGAAAAAGCATCGTCTGCAATCACCTGGCAGGAAGATTGTCGTGCGGTAATCGTCACCGGAGCAGACTTCCGCTATGTGTGGAACCGCCGTACCGCGCTGTTTGATGAGATGAATGCCGGACAGATGACCTACTGCAAGCAGCCGCAGCAGTGGAATATCTGGCGTGCGCCGACCGACAACGACCGGGAAATTGCACCAGTATGGCGGCAGGCCGGGTACGATCGCGCGCTGGTGCGCGTGTACGACAGCGGCGTGCGGCAGACCGCGCACGGCATCGAACTGTGGGCAAATGCAGCACTGAACGCTATTCATATTCAGCACATTGTCGATCTGACCGTCTGCTGGACGATTGCGGGCGACGGCAGCGTGCACTTGCGCGTGGATGGCAAGCGCAATGGACAGATGCCGTTCTTGCCGCGCTTTGGCCTGCGTCTGTTCTTGCCGCATGACTTTGAAACCGTGGATTATCTGGGATACGGCCCGCTGGAGAGCTATATCGACAAACATCAGGCGTCCAAATTCGGACGCTATCGGGATACCGTCACTGGCCTGCACGAAGATTACATCAGACCGCAGGAGAACGGCAGCCATTACGGCTGTACACGGGTGGAAATTGCGTCCGACCGCGGCGCAGCCATCGAGGTGATCGGTGACAGCTTCAGCTTTAACGCCTCGCACTACACCCAAGAGGAACTTGGACACAAAGCGCATAACTTTGAGCTGATACCCGGCGACGCGACCGTACTGTGCCTGGACTATAAGATGTCCGGTGTCGGCTCGAACAGCTGCGGTCCCAAACTGGCCGAGACGTACCAGCTGTGTGAAACGCAGTTTACCTGGGAGCTGGATCTGTGGCTTAACCGGTGAAATAGAAAGGAATAAAAATAATCGATGAATCAGGAAAGCATACTGCTGCAAAACGCATTGCGCTACGAGGCCGGGCACAATCGGCGCACACAGCACATTTTGAAGGTCTACGCACTGACCCAGCTGATCGGGGAAGCGATGGGATTGGATGCACACGAACGCCGGATTGCACAGGCGGCCGCCATTCTGCACGATATCGCAATCAAATATTGTAAGGAGCATTTTGGCGGCGATGCCAGTCAGCAAAATCAGCGCCGCGTGGCACCCGAATTGGTGCATGAATTTTTGCAGCAGGCTGGGTATTCGATGGAGGACGAGCCCGAGATTGTGGCACTCGTCGAACAGCATCACGACTATGACCACCCGCACAGTCCCATGCTGCAAGCCCTGATTGAGGCCGATCTCATTGTCAATTGCTATGAGAGTGCACCGGATGAAGCGCAGCGGGCACGCATTCGCTCATATTTTGTGAGCGATTTGGGCCGAGAACTGTTTGATTTGTACGTGCAGGGCTGCGCACAATAACGGCTTCTGAGCAGATAGCAAAAATCCCACCTGTTTTCAGGTGGGATTTTTTTCGTTGCCTTGGATGGTATATAAATATAGTATGGTTGCTTTTTGTTTTATGCTTCTGGTGAAGATTCGTTGATTGCCTAGAAATCTTCTGCGGATCGTAGTTTCTCTGGCAACCGAGAAGAAGTTCTACGAGAAGCACAACGCACAGAGCGATATCTTCAAGGATTTCTTCGTTCGTGGCCGCGTTTCTGCTTGGATTCGCGAGAACATGTAAAAATTTGATTCCAATGCTGCATGCGCCGTGTGCACGCGGCGCATGTATAGACGCAATCAGGCTGATGTGAAATATCATCGGTTTGCATTGGATATATAAATAACTCCCCCTCAATTTTGTGAGACCTCTCCGGACATGTACGTTGCATGTCTGGAGAGGTCTTCGCCTTGTTTGCGGGATTGAGGTGACCCGGATACATGCATGGTTATGTGGGGGATTGACGGTAAATAATTATTTGTTGGAATTTAACCGTGTGATCTTAAAATGTACAGGGACTGTATCGAAATTGAGTGATTTTCAATGATCAGAAATTATAACATCTATGCAGATGTACTGTTCTCTGAAGCTGTTTTGCTTGGAGAAAATGAGGAAGTTTACTGTGCAGTAGAACATAAAAACTGCCTCGGACTGGAATGACCGCATACAAAAAGAGAACGATAAGAATTCCCGTATCGAAAGATACGGGAATTTTTTTGCAGTGTTAGAAGACAATGCGTGAGGAAGTAAAACTGTTTATACGACAGGATATTTCTGTAAATATCTCATCTATAACATTTAATAGTACGAAAATAAAATGGTATAGAGGTTTCAAAGAATATAAAATTATCGGTAAAATAATTATTTTAGAAATAAAATGTAAAAGGATATAAAATGCAATATAGTTTGTAAAAATGATTTAAAATATATATTATTTGTAGGAAAATGGATTTAATAGCATGAAATATAATAGATTTAAAAAATGAGAATTAAATGCATAATAATTGAAACGGAGAAGAGGCTGTGCTATAATACAAATAATATATAACTTCCGAATGCGTAAGAATGTTTGTGTTAACTTGGAAAAGGAGGAGCAACTGTGAAAAAGCAACTGTTGGCAGGTGTTCTATCTGCAATGATGGTAATGGCTTCGGTGTCAACAACTGCAATGGCTGTTGATGCAACTGAAAAAGCAACAAATTTACTTCCTGAGAGTACCATTGTGTCTGAGCAAGAGGTACCCGAAAACGAAAGTATGGAGCAGCCTGCTGAGATTGAAACCATACCGGCATCTGAGATTCACGATTGCAGAGACAGAGAAGACGGCAGATGGTGTTGTTGAAGTCGATAGCGCGGATGCACTGAAAGATGCAATTGATGATGAGCAGGTTAGTACGATCAAAGTTGTCAAAAGCTTTGATATTGATAGTACACTTACTTTAGATAGAGAAGTTACCATTGTAGGTGACTCTGATGCAAAGATCACTTATACAGGAGCCAAAGGAACAAATTTGTTTGTTGTGACCACAGACAAGCAAATTGTACTTCGTGATCTTTCAGGAGAAACTCTGAATGGAAGGGTTATGGCACTTGATACGAAGTCTCCGCATGTTTTGATGGAAGGGTGTATTTTTTATACAAAAGATCGAGGAATTTCTTTTGTACAAGATGGCATTGTAAAAGATGCTGTTTTAACTTTGGATAATACAAAGATCCGTTGCACCCAAACTGTCACAGACGATAATTATGATGAAGACACGGCGATTGGCGATTATAGAGGAATCTCTGTTTATGATGTGCAGGATTCAACAATTACATTGCAAAATGGATCGGAGCTGTCCGGCTTTGGATATTGTATTAATGTAACCGGAACGAATGGCGGTAAGCAGATTGTTGACAATAGTGGATTAAATATTAGCATTGAAAATTCTCTGTTAAGAGGATGGACAGGTTTTAACGTATGGGGTTCCTTTGCAGAGTATCAGATTATTGATTCTACGATTCTAGGCATTAATAATAGCAATGGTTCATCAAATAGCTTCTCTGCTATTACTTTTAATGGAGATATCTATAATCAGTTTGATGGTATGCATGCTTATGCTAATGAGCTTTATATCAAAGATAGTACGGTTAAGAACTATCAAAAAAAATGGAGGAGCAAGTTTAATTACGGAAGAAACTCTGCTACGCATAGATAATGGAATTACAAAGTTAACTTTTGCTGGAGAAGTTACTTTTGAAGATACCACAGGAAAGTTAAATACTGCTTTAGATTTAGAAGCAATGGATGAAACGGATCGTGCCAAGTTCGTTTCCGAAAATATTTATTATGAGCCTGGCGCAACTGTGGTTTGTAGACCAGAGGAAAATATGGTTTTGACCGTGTATCCAGTCGCGGAAGTTAACGGAGATAAATATTTTACTTTAGCCGATGCCGTAAATGCTGTTACGCCAGGTGACACAATTACAATCTTGAATGATGTCAATGAGGCTCCTGGAATTTCCGTTCCCTCCGGAAAGGAATTCACCATTGACTTTGATGGTCATACTTATACGTTGAGCAATCCGGGTGCAGGATCGACTGGAACAGAAACCAATGGTTTCCAGTTATTACAAGGTTCAGACATCACATTTAAAAATGGCACCATTCGCATTTCTGATAAGAATGGAAGTGTAGGATCTGGAAAGCCGATTGGACGTATTATTCAGAACTATGCAAATCTGACTTTGGAAAATATGCAGCTCTATGCAAAAAATCAAGCCGGTGGAGAAGATTATGCATTAAGCTTTAACTGTGGTAACATCGTTTTTAAGGGCGACACTAGCGTCTACGTTACAGATCCGGAAAATACGATTGTATTTGATATTTGTAAATACAGCAGCTATCCGAGTGTGGCAGTCGTTTTCGATGAATCCTATACGGGAACGATCCAAGGAACTATTGTTTATGACAGCCCGGATTCCACGACACATACATTAGAAATTAAGGGAAACGGAACTTTTGGGAAGATTGAAGCTACACCCACAAGTACAAATGCAGCGAAAGATGCAATTACGGTTTATAGTGGTCATTATGCCGAGTCTGTAAACCCGGACTATCTGTATGAATCTTTGAATGCCGAACTCAAGAGCGCATCTAATACAGAGGCACCTTACAGTTATTATCATACCGTGGATGAGGCGATTCAGGCTGCAGAACCGGGAGATACGATTACAGTAATCGAGGATGACAGTGTGACCCAGAGCTATACCGTTTCGTTCGATGGAAATGGCGGCAATGCGATTGCATCTGTAACGGTACCGGAAAAGACCGAAATTACTCTGCCGACTCCAATCCGTGAAGGTTATGAATTTGAAGGTTGGTATGATGGCGATAAACTGGTTAAGAGTCCGTACACCGTAACCACAGATGTGACCTTAACGGCACATTGGGATCGCATTTCCTCGGGCGGTGGCGCATCGCACCCGGAAGCTGGCAGCTCTTCCTCCTCTTCCGACCGCTACCAGATCGACAAGCCCTCTAATGTAGAGAACGGCTCGATCAAGGTCAGTGACTCCAAGGCCCAGAAGGGCGACACCGTCACCATCACGGTCACCCCGGACGAGGGCTATGAGCTGGACAAGCTGGCAGTTTACGACAAGGACGGCGATAAGCTCGATCTCAAGGACAAGGGTGACGGCAAGTTTACCTTCGAAATGCCTAAGGGCGATGTTGAGATCGAAGTATCCTTCGCTCTGATCGAGGACGAGACGGTCAAGGCCAACTTCGCGGACGTTGCAGCGGATGCTTGGTACGCAGATGCAGTCCAGTACGTCTATGAGAACGGCATGATGAGCGGTACCAGCGAGACCACCTTCAGCCCGGATGTGACCACCACTCGCGGCATGATCGTAACCCTTCTGTACCGTCTGGAAGGTTCTCCCGATCTCTCGAACGAGAATCTGGGCTATCCGTATGCTGATGTTGATGCCAACGCTTACTATGCAGATGCGGTTTACTGGGCACGTCAGAACGGCATTGTTTCCGGTATGAGTGCAGAACAGTTTGCACCGAACAATGCAATCACCCGTGAGCAGATGGCGGCAATCCTGTACCGCTACGCACAGTTTAAGGGCTACGACGTATCGGCCAAGGCTGATCTGTCTGTTTACACCGATGCAGCGCAGGTTAGCACCTATGCAACCGACGCAATGGCATGGGCAAACGGTGCGCAGCTGATTGCTGGCACCAGCCAGGCCACGCTGACCCCGGCTGGCAACGCAACTCGCGCACAGGTTGCAACGATTCTGATGCGTTTCTGCGAGAATATTGCAAAGTAAATCATTTTCTTGTTAAAAAGAGGCTGACCCCAAGGGCAGCCTCTTTTATTTCTTTTATCGCTGATACGCGAAGTTTAAATGAAAGGTCGTCTGAAATCATATCATGCAGATTGTGCAGACGGTGTACTTGAAGATTGTGCTGCATTGAGCTCTCCCGCGAGCTGGAAGCCCTTTCGTGCCAGAAAGACCGCGATGACCTCGTTGATGACAGCAGCGGCGGCGATGGTGCCGCGCACGATGTCACCATACTGGCTGAATGCACCGGTCAGGGATGAGATCGCAATACCGGTCAAAACCAGAGAGACACCGGAATGCGGCATGAGGGTCAGTCCCAGATATTTGCGTACGGTTACCGGTGCATGGGATAGGTGTGCGCCGATGGCAGCGCCGCCGATCTTTCCCACAGCGCGGGTCACAATATAGATGGCAGTAAAGAGTCCGGCATCCAGAATCAGGTGATAATCCAGAGGTGCGCCAAGGTTCAGGATAATGAGCGTAAAGCAGCCGCCAATGATGGGCGTGCAGCGAGACATCATACCGTCAAGCTGCTCTTCGGGAATGCGGTTGGCAAAGACGGCGGAATACACCATGCCGGTTAGCATAAAGTTGAGAATCGGAAAGGGCATCAGATATGTGTTAGCCGCCATGGTAATCCCGGCTGCGGCTAGGACACCGAGGAGTGCAATGACCGAATTGGTCTTTGGATTTTGGCTCTTGCGCAGCAGAGCAGATATCGGAAGTCCAACCAGAAGTCCGATCAAAACGGGGAACAGTACAACCAGTAAGATCAGGTAACCCGGTACATTGCCGCCCGAGGTCTGTTTGAGGACGACACTCATCACGCCTAAAAATACCGTAATAGCGGCGACATCATCGAGGACTGCAAGCGGGATGAGCGTCCGGGTGACCGGTCCGTCGGTATGGTATTCGGTGACAATGGACAGAGCGGGAGCGGGGGCGGTTGCAAGGGCAATTCCGCCAAAGATCAGTCCCAGAAATACCGGAACGCCAGACAGGTAAAAAATAGCGCAGAATGCGGAGCTGACGACCAGAAAGGTTCCTAAAGATTCGGTGAGCGTGATGGTCAGAACCTGCTTTCCATATCGGCGCATACGCTTCCAAACCATTTCGGTTCCGAGCATCAGACCCATTCCGCACTCCAGTACGGAGATCAGACGTTCATAGACCGGGGCATCCAGAATTTCCTGGGTCAGCAAGTTTGCTGCATTCGGTCCCAGCGCCATACCCGCGATCAAAAAACCTAAAACAGCCGGCATTTTGAGCTTGGATGCCAGTTTTCCAAATAAAAAACCAAGGGCAACGACTATGAGCAGCCGCAGCAGATTATATAGCATTGTGTATCACTCCATTCTGTATCATTGCATCCAGCTGAGCAGCTTTGCACCGTCGCGTACGCAAGTGCTGTAAGGCAGAGCGATTGTGATTGCGGGTAGCCACGCCGGAAATATCACTCGGGGAGCAAATCACTCTCGGTTCGCAGCTGTTATCGGTATGCTTTGGCATCCTCCATTAGAGGTTTGAAAAAGCCGGTTGTATCGGCGGGATCGCTTGCGAAATGTATCCTTTCGTGATAGAATACAGAAAACCTTTCAGGGAGGATGGCACATGTCGAACTCGGACTTTACAAAATTTATGATCGCGCGCGGGCTCAAGCAGCTGTTGGAAACCAAGTCTTTCACCGACATTACCATCGGCGATATCGCCCGGCACTGTAAAATGAGCCGCAATACCTTTTACTATCACTTTAAAGATAAGTACGATGTCATAAATTGGATTTTTTACACCGAAATCACACCAATCATCGGAGACACGGCTTCGATTGAACGATGGGGCAGCGGCATGCGCGCGCTGTGCCATTATATGCAGGAAAACCGGACGTTTTACACGAATGTAGTGCGCTTTGAGGGTCAAAATAGTCTGTCAAACTGCCTGATGGAGTTCTACGAGAATCTGGTTCAGAATATTATTTTGAATGCCAACGGAGATCGGGTACTCAGCCCGCAGCAGATCAAGATGATTTCAAGATTTTATGCACATGGAATGTCCGGTGTGCTGCTCGATTGGATGAAAAACGGTATGGTGAAAGACCCCGACGCGACTGTCGCCATTTTGGAAGAGCTGCTCTCCGGTGAAATCTTCCGTCAAATTATCGCGCAGCAAGACCACACAGAACCTTGATCGTGTAACCTCGGCGCAATCGCAATTGCGCGCATCTGTCCTAAATTCCGTCCTCTGTTCGGGATATTTGACTTCATGCCATTGGATTTTGCAGTCCGATGGCCTTTTTGTTCGCTGTGGAGTCCTCCTCACGATACCATAAAGGATAGCAGTATTTGGTACCGATTTGTACTGACATTTTCATTAAATTGTCCGATTTTTGAACAAACGAAAATAGATGTACCGGTGCAAACCGGGCCCCGTGAGAGTGGATAAAAGCAGAATCACAGGCAGTTCGATACATCAGATTTGGATGACAGAGGAGTCAAACTTATTTCTATCATTTCGCGTATTTTATTACACATCTTTTGACAGGAATGGTCGGTTAAATATTTGTCAAAGAATTTCGCATAAAAATCGAATTAAGCGAGCAATTTTGAATAAATTACCCACAAATATAACATTTTTGTTTGAACTTGTGGTGGGTCTATGGTATGATACTAATAAAAGAACGTGCGCAGCAACCGGATCGTAGACGTTTGCTATACATGCATGTTTGTAAAGGAGCTAGAGAGCAAATGAAATCAGTCTTTGTGATCGGGCACAGAAACCCGGACACTGATTCAATCTGTTCTGCGATTTGTTACGCCCATTTAAAGCAGATTCTGACCGGTCAGGAGCATATTGCCTGCCGTGCGGGGCAGATCAACCCGGAAACGAAGTTTGTCCTTGATCATTTCAAGGTGGAGCCGCCGCGTTATTTGGCTTCGCTCAACCCGCGCCTGTCCGATGTGCAGTACCGTGATGTACCCGGTATCCGTGCAGATCTGTCCCTGCGCCGCGCATGGGAATACATGAATAATAATAATATTCATACAGTCGCGATCGTTGATGAAGACAATCACCTGCAAGGCCTGCTGACGCTCAGTGACATCGCCCGATTTTACATGGAAGATCTGGGTGCGGATGCACTGGCCGCAGCCAAGACCAGTTACCATAATTTGGTCGATGTTCTGGGTGGCGAACTGGTTGTCGGCACCGCCGAGAACCGTTTCGAGGAAGGCCGTGTTGTAATCGGTGCGGCCAATCCCGACATGCTCGAGGAGCATATCAACGAACACGATCTGGTCATTCTGGGTAACCGATACGAGTCTCAGCTGTGCTCGATCGAGATGAACGCCG
>OGYQ01001183.1_pt1 | contig 15213 bp, 16 predicted proteins | sample 1576641 | NCBI WGS metagenome assembly OGYQ01 (sample SAMEA3541476, study PRJEB24748) | human gut metagenome | biome: human gut; feature: human-associated habitat; material: faeces | place: China | collected 2012
GTTATGGTTCTTCTTAGCGTTTAAGCCGCCTTTAATTCTTGCCATGTCCTAATTCCTCCTTCAATCTTTCCCAATCTTACAGATATGGTAATACTTTCTTCATATTCTTTACATTGGTTGCATCTGTGATTGTAGCCTGTCTGAGATTTCTTTTTCTCTTTGTAGACTTCTTGGTTAAGATATGGCTCTTATAAGCTTTGTTTCTTTTCAGCTTTCCTGTACCTGTCTTTTTGAAGCGCTTTGCAGCAGCTCTATTTGTTTTAATTTTTGGCATGATGTTTTCCTCCTTAAAGATAAATAGTATTTTTAACGTTTTTCAGTTAAAACCATGCTCATATTTCTTCCTTCGAGTTTGGCCGGCTTTTCCACAACCGCCACGTCCGCAAGCATCTGAGCCACATCATCCAGGATGTGCTTGCTCTGCTGTACGTGAGCCATCTCTCTTCCGCGGAAACGGAGCGTAACCTTCACTTTATTTCCCTTGGTGAGGAATTTCTTCGCATTGTTCACCTTGGTGTTCAGGTCATTGGTGTCAATATTTGGTGAAAGACGCACTTCCTTCACTTCAACCGTTTTCTGTTTTTTTCTGGCTTCCTTTTCTTTTCTTGCCAGCTCATATTTATACTTGCCGTAGTCAATGATCTTGCATACCGGCGGCTGAGCTTTGGGAGCAATTTTGACCAGATCCAGCTGAGCCTCCTCTGCCAGCTTCATGGCTTCCCGGGCAGACATAATTCCAAGCTGCTCTCCCGCTTCGCTGATCACACGTACTTCCCTGTCTCTGATCTGTTCGTTAATCATTAAATCGCTAATTGTCGTGCACCTCCATCAAAAAAAAAAATAAGCGAATAGTCCAGACTATCCACTTAATCTATTGCACAATACACCTGACATAGTGTATAATGTCTCAATATCAACCAGTAGTCACCCGCTTGTGCTACGGTGAGAGTGGATACTCTGCTTTGTTTTACACCTTACGCATCAATTAATTTATCACACTTTCATGGCCATGTCAACACTTTTCTTTTTTTCTCCCCCGTTTTCCCTTGCTAAATATCCCGGTATTCATTATAATAAGGCTTACACATGTCCAGAATATGTGAGAGTAAAAAGGATATCTATAAATATTGAGGAGGTTTTACAAATGAATAAGCGAAGCAGTTTTTCCGGCAAACTGGGCTTTGTGCTGGCCGCTGCCGGTTCTGCGGTAGGTCTTGGAAACATCTGGCGTTTCCCCTATCTTGCAGCACAGTACGGAGGAGGCACGTTCCTTCTTATCTATCTGATCATTGCAGTGACATTCGGATTTTCCCTTATGGTTGCAGAGGTTTCCATCGGAAGAAAGACAGGCCTGTCGGCCATCGGTGCGTTCAAGGCTCTGGACTCCCGCTTCGGGTTCCTGGGAATCCTGGCGTCCGCCGTACCCATTATCATTCTTCCATATTATTCCGTCATCGGAGGATGGGTCATCAAATATTTTACCGTCTTCCTGACAGGCGGCGGCTCTGCGGCAGCCGCTGACGATTATTTTACCGGTTTCGTGGGAAGTACCTTCGAGCCTCTGGGCTGGTTCCTTCTCTTCCTCGGTGCAACAGCCATCATTGTTCTTTTAGGCGTGGAAAAAGGAATTGAGAAGGTGAGTAAATTCGCCATGCCCATCCTTGTCCTGCTGGCCATTGTCATCTCCATCTACTGTCTGACTCTGGACGGCGCCATGGACGGACTGGCCTATTACGTACAGCCTCATATGGAAGACTTCTCCGTGAAGACCGTGCTTTCCGCCATGGGACAGCTTTTCTACTCCATGTCCCTGGCTATGGGCATCATGGTCACATACGGTTCCTACATGCGCAAAGACACGAACCTGGAGAGCTCTGTGCGCCAGATCGAGATCTTTGACACAGTCATCGCTTTCCTGGCAGGTCTTATGATCATCCCCGCCGTGTTCGTATTCTCCGGCGGTGATCCGAAGATCCTCCAGAGCGGCCCGAGCCTTATGTTCGTCATCCTCCCGAAGGTGTTCAGCAGCATGCCCATGGGCGGCGCCATCGGAGCTGCCTTCTTCCTGCTGGTTATCTTCGCGGCCCTGACCTCTTCCATCTCGCTGATGGAAACCATTGTATCCATCTTCCGGGATAAATTCCACTGGGGCAGGAAGAATGCATGTATCTTCGTGACAGTCCTGTCACTGGTACTTGGCATTCCGTCTTCCCTTGGATTCGGCCCGTTAGGCTTCATCACCTGGGCAAACATGACCATCCTGGATATCATGGACTTTGTAAGCAACAGCGTGCTGATGCCAATCGTCGCTTTCTTCACCTGTATCTTCGTAGGATTCTTCATCGGACCAAAGGCGATCTCAGACGAAGTGAAAGTGACCAATGGAAAGTTTGTGGGAGAAAAGCTTTTCACTGTTATGATCAAATGGATCACACCGGTATTTCTCCTGCTGATTCTTGGAAGCTCCGTGGCCAACTCCATGGGCTGGTTCAAACTGTAAATGTAAATTAAGAAAGGTCGTAGATAAACATGTCTATCGAAAAAGTCAGATCCTACTTCCGCCAGTGGCCCGGCATGGAGGAAAAGATCCTGGAATTCCCGGTCTCCAGCGCCACTGTGGCCGAGGCTGCCAAAGCGGTGGGAACCGAGGAGAGGCGGATTGCCAAGACACTGTCCTTTATACTGGATGACGGTCCCATCCTGGTAGTGGCAGCCGGGGACGCCAAGATCGACAACAAGAAGTTTAAAGCCACCTTCCACAAAAAGGCTACCATGCTGAAGGTGGACGAGCTGACAGAACTGGTCGGACATCCCGTGGGCGGTGTTTGCCCCTTCGGGATCAAAGAGGGCGTGAAGGTCTATCTGGACCAGTCGCTCAGGCGGTTTCCCACCGTCTTTCCTGCCTGCGGCAGCGCCAACAGCGCCATTGAACTGACCATCCCGGAGCTGGAGACCTACTCCCGCTTCGAGGAATGGGTAGATGTGTGCAAAGTCCCGGACGAGGAGCATGATTAATAAAAAACCACCCTGTCACGTATTATGACAGGGTGGTTTTTTATCTCCAAATTTTCTCTGATTACACAGTATCGCTCACCATCTTATCGTCACAATCGGCTTAATCAGGTCCTGCGGCTTATCCCTCATAAGGTACAGGGCGTCTTCCGTTTTTTCCAGACCTTCAAACCTATGTGTCAGCAAAGGATTGACATCCAGACATCCGGCAACAAGCAGGCGACCAAAAGACTCCATAACTGCACGTCCGCCTACGGTTGTAACACCTACTACTTTCTTATTGGCGATACCTCCGTTTTTCACCATTCTAAGGGTCTGCTCATATGTATCAGCATTTTAAACAGATCTTCCAGCATCAAATCCTTCTCTTGTAGCATGCATAACCTTTCTGGCCCGCACGGCATCTCCTACTACCTTCACCTCTATACCGGAGTCCTTCAACGCGTCCTCCAGCGGATTATTTGCCCTGTATCCGGCAGCAACAACAATTGTATCAGCAGGAACCGTATGCAGTTCTCCGCTTTTATCCCTGTATACAACTCCTTCATCCGTGATTTCCGTCACAGTTGCATCTGTCTGCATCTTCACCTTTTCTGAGCAGCTGCGCCAGAAAATGGGCTGTCTCAGCCCCTACCTGTCCGCCTCCGATGACCACACACTCATTTCCAGGTTTTACCCGTCCATTCAGCGCCCTGGCAAAGCAGACCTTCTCATTCCCGGCGAGTCCCGGAACTGGCGGCACGACAGGATTTGATCCCGTAGCAAGGATAACCGTATCCATCCCTGCTTCTTTCAGAAACTGAGCTGTGGCCTCTGTCTCATACTTGATCTCCACTCCCAGTTGCCGGCACTGCTCCGTCTGCCAGACAATGAAGTCTGTGATCTCACCTTTACAGGGCGGAATGGATGCCGTATAAAAATTTCCTCCCGCATGTTTTCCTTTTTCGTAGACTACCACATCATGTCCTCTTTTAGCTGCAGCAATGGCAGCATACAGACCAGCCGGACCAGCACCCACCACAGCGACCTTCTTTCTGACTGCCGCCTGTTCTATCTCACCCTCATATTCATGTCCGAGCATGGGATTCAGTACGCATGTGATTGGATTGTCTGTAAACAGAACACCAACACAGCCATCATTACATCCAATACATCTGCGAATATCTGCAAAGCGTTTCTCTTTCGCCTTCGCAGGCAACGCCGGATCGGCAAGCGATGCGCGCCCCATAGCTACCAGATCACATTTTCCTGTAGCGATCATTTCATCTGCCAGAAATGGATCATTCACTCTCGATACCACGATCACAGGAATCTTCACTGCCTCCCTGACAGCTTTTCCCCAGTCAGCAAACCATCCATGGCCGCTGAAACTGCTGGCAATATTCAGATCCACCGAAAGATACGTGCCTATTGATACATGGATCATATCAAGTCCGGCCTGTTCCATCATAACCGCAATGGCTTTTGCATCTTCCAGTGTCAGTCCACCTTCCACAAATTCATCTGCTGAAATACGCATATCAATGATAAAGTCATCGCCACATTTTCTGCGGATATCCTGGATGATCTCTCTCGCAAAACGTGTTCTGTTCCAGAAGTTTCCTCCGTATTCGTCCAGCCTCTTATTTGAGTAAGATGAAAAAACTGGGCAATCAGATAACCGTGCGCTCCATGAATCTCCACGCCATCGAAGCCGCATTTTTTAGCCCGCAAAGCAGTATCTCCATACCAGGAAACCATCTCCTTCACTTCCTCTGTTGTCAGCGGATCCGGGATTTCATCCCCAAAAGGGCACATGATCGCACTGGAAGATCTGGGCTTAAGTCCAGGAATAGCTCTCGAGTTTGTCTGCCTCCCACAGTGATAAATCTGTGCCAGGATGACAGTACCATAGCGATGCACCCTCTTCGGCAGTTCTGAATGACTGGCAATCTGTTTATCATTCCATAAGCCAGCAGTGCATCTGAAGCCATGGCCTTCCGGAGAAACATTGTAATCTTCTGTTATGATCAGTCCCCATCCTCCTTTGGCCTTTTCCTCGTGGTATGCGAGATATCTTTCCGTAGCAGTCCCGTGTTCGTTACAGAAGTCTGTAACCATGGCCGGCACGGCAAACCGGTTTTTGATTGTTTTCCCCTTAATGGTAATTGGCGAAAAAACATGATCAAACATCTTCCTACACTCCTTCCATTTGTTTTTTCTAATAAAATCGTAACAGTTCCAGCCTTATCCGGATATTCGACGTTTTTGAAAAAGCATTGGACAATCCTGCGTTTCAATTTGACAATTCCGTTGTTTATTGTTGTAATTATTGTATAGAAGGTGTCTGTATTTTGAAGCTGTTATCTAATGATCTTTCTCCCGAAATCAGAAATATGATACATATAACTGCGGAAAGTAATCCCTGCTGGAAATTTCCTCTCCATTCTCACAATGAGCATCTGGAGCTGTCCCTTGTTTTATGTGGCAGTGGAGTATTGTATTGCTCCGGCAGGATTTTTCACATCGGCAAAGGCGATCTCATCATAAAAAATGCCGGAGTACTCCATGCAGAAAACTCTGTGCGCACGGATCCGCTTGAGCAGATCTGTTTTTCAATTTCCGGCATACATGCCAAGGGGCTACCTCCCAATCATCTGCTCCCAGACATGGAAGTTCCCGTCATCCAAAGCGGTCAGACATTTCCTGTACTCAGAGAACAGATATCATTTCTCCTAAAACATTACCAGAAAGAAGAACGGCAACACAAAGATGTTGTACAGAAAATGCTTCAGTCAATCCTTTCACTTGTCTGTCTTCTGACCGCAGATCGAAACGAAGCAAAAAACGAAAAATCCCATCCAGAAAACATAGAAAAAATCATTAGTTATATAAATGAAAACTATACGAAAAGGCTTTCTCTGGAGTACCTTTCCAGAAAGTTTTTCAGCACGCCTGGTTATCTTTCCAGAAAATTTAAAGAGGTGACAGGATATACAGTTAACCAGTATATCATCAACTGCCGTATGGGAGAGGCTGAACGACTTCTCCTGTTCGAAAAAAAATGTGATCAAAGATGTGGCTATCCGCTGTGGCTACAGCGATCTTCAGTATTTTTACAGAACTTTTAAGAAATATACCGGGTATACTCCATTGGAATTTCAGCAGAAATACCGTTGTCCGGATCTGTATCCGTAATTCACATATACGTTCTATCTATAAAAAAGGGCGGAGCCGCTTCATATTGAAGCAGCTCCGCCCTCTCTTCTTTTCTCTTCTCTATTCAGCGATCCAGCTCTCGATCCCGGATGCGCCTGCATATTTTTCCAGATATTTCTCCGCGTACTCCAGCGCCTTCTCCAGCTCATCTCCCGGGGAGAAGCAATAGATCAGGGTCAGCACCTCCCTCGCCTCATCCGTGATCATGGCACGCTCGGAGTCGCTTGTGGAGCTCCCGATGGCGCCTTTTTCGTCAGCCAGCACCGGCAGATGCTCAATATTGATCTCGTCCTTTCCGATGCCCTTGTAGGTCTCCCCCTCCCGGCCAATACGGAAAACAAGGTCCTCCCCTATATTGGCTGTGTCGTAGGATCCCACGGAAAATCCGGACTCGATGGAGATCAGATTATTCACGTCCACGACCGTGTTGACTTCGTACAGTCCCTTGCCCTGGCCGATCCTGCGGATCAGCGCCTCGGAGGAAACCCTGTACCTGCTGGGATCCTTTCCAAAGGCCTTGTAAGCTACCCTGGACTCCTTGATATTGGGGATCTCCGTCACACCGAAGTCAAAGATGGCGTCCTTTGTCTTCTTAAAGATATCTTTTTTCAGATAGGCCCACATTTCCTCGTTCTTTTTTTCTACTTTCACTTTATACTGAAGGCATCCCACTCTTGTGACGGGCCATTTTGCCTTCATTTCCTCGTCTATCACCAGATGTTTTCCCATATTGCCTGTCTCACCTACCGCTTATTTCCCATGCAGAATACAGCCACAACACCGGGGCCTGTGTGGCTTCCGATGACTGTGCCGATATTGTTGATCAGAATGTTGTCAATGCCCATCTTCTCCCGCACAAGGCCGGCCACGTACTCGGCATCCTCGATGCAGTCTCCGTGGGTGATCATGATGATATCATTGTCCCAGCCTTCTGACTGCTCCACAGCCATGTCCACGATCTTATTCAGAGATTTCTTACGTCCTCTCTCCTTTCCGACAACCTGCAGCTTGCCGTTGTCATCCATGTGGATGATAGGCTTGATCTTCACCATGGTACCCACCACAGCAGTAGCCTTGGAGACACGTCCGCCTCTGTGCAGATGATTCAGATCGTCCACCGTCACATCATGGCAGATGTGAAGCTTGTTCTCCTCCACCCAGGCCGCTGTCTCCTCAATGGTCTTTCCCGCCTCCTTCTGCTGAAGGGCCTTGTAGAGAAGAAGCGCCTCACCCAGGCAGGCACACAGAGTATCAATGACAATGATCTTTGCCTCCGGATACTCCTCCTTCAGCTCCTCCCCTGCGATCTTCATACTGTTGCATGTCCCGGAAAGGCCGGATGAAAAAGCCAGATGCAGGATGTCCTTCCCCTCCTTCAGGAAAGGCTCCAGAGCCGCCCTGGCTTCCTCGGGGTTCACCTGGGAAGTGACGGACATTTTCCCTTCTCTCAGTTTGTCGAAAAATTCTTTGGCAGTCAGACCGCTCATATCTTCATAGGTCTGTCCGTCTATTGTATATCTCAGAGGAACAACCGGAACATTCCTCTCTTCCAGCCATTCCTTCGGCAGGTCCACCGTACTGTTCACAGTAATCACATAATCCCTCATGGTCTTATACCTCCTATTCATCCTAATATATTAATCATAACATTTTTTATATAGTAAGGCAAAGCCTTTTGACTTCCCATGCATATTTCGCACCATTCCGGGCAGATTATTTTTATCGAAAAGTACTGTATAAGCGTGGATATGGAGGAATAAATTTATGCCGGATACAAGAATTGTGACCGCATCAGTCAAAGAAAATGTGGCATACATGAACCAGGTCCTGCCTGTGAAAGAAAGTTTTGATCTTATAGAGCGGGATATTATGATAGGAGAACGGGAAGCATCTTTTTTCTTTATAGACGGTTTTATGAAAGATGAGATCATGCTGAAGGTCATGGACTCTTTTCTGAAGGTCAGAAAGGAAGACATGCCGGCAAGCGCCACCGGATTTGCCCGGCAGTGCCTGCCTTATGTGGAGGTGGACACCATCAGCGATTTCGACCAGGTCCTGCGGAACCTTCTCTCCGGCACAACCTGCCTTTTCATAGATGGCTATGAAACCTGCATCGTCATCGACTGCCGCACCTACCCCGCCAGAAGCGTGGGGGAGCCGGAAAAGGATAAATCCCTCCGAGGTTCCAGGGACGGGTTCGTGGAGACCATCGTCTTCAACACAGCCCTGATCCGCAGAAGGATCCGTGACCCGCACCTTGTCATGCAGATGATGGAGATCGGAGACAGTTCCCGGACGGACGTGGCCCTGTGCTATATGTCAGACCGGGCCGACAAAGCTCTCCTTAAAAACGCAGAAAACAGGCTCCGGTCCATCCGCACAGGAGACCTGCGCATGAACCAGCAGAGCCTGGCTGAGCAGCTTTTTAAAAGGAAGTGGTTCAATCCCTTTCCAAAGTTCAAGTTCACAGAGCGTCCGGACACGGCGGCAGCCTGCCTTCTGGAGGGAAAAGTGGTGATCCTTGTGGATAATTCCCCCTCCGCCATGATCCTGCCCACTTCCATCCTGGATATCATCGAGGAGGCGAACGACTACTATTTCCCGACTCTGACCCAGATTTATCTGAAGCTTTCCAGGAGCCTCATCACGTTTCTGACCGTGTTTCTCACACCAGTGTTTCTGCTTTTTATGCAGAACCTGGAATGGCTGCCGGATATGTTCCGGTTTGTGGCTCTGCGGGACACGGTCAACATCCCCCTTGTGTTCCAGTTTCTCCTGCTGGAAATGGCCATCGACGGCCTGCGCCTGGCGGCGCTGAATACGCCCAGTATGCTTAGCACCCCCTTAAGTGTCATCGCCGGTATTGTCATGGGAGAATTTTCTGTTCAGTCCGGCTGGTTCAACTCAGAGGTCATGCTGTATATGGCATTTGTGGCTGTAGCCAATTATACCCAGCCCAATTTTGAGCTGGGTTATGCACTGAAGTTCATGCGTCTTCTTCTCCTTATACTGACAGCTCTCTTCAACTGGATCGGGTTTGCCGCAGGCTGCGTCATCATCATCTGCAGCATCTGCTTCAACAAAACCCTCTCCGGCCGGAGCTATCTGAACATCAAGCTGAACTGACGAGACTAATTCGTGCTGCCAAATCCACCATTGCGGATACCCTCCGCCTGGTCGTCCACCGTGATGCCGTACTCCACGAAGATCCCCTGCATGAAGCCTGTCCCCGCCGGGATCTCCACTGTTTTACCCTCGTTGGTGTCGTTGGTGATCTTGGCAAAGATGTGGCCCTCATTGTCTGAGTAGAAGTAATCGCTGTCTATGATACCCACCGTGTTGTTGAGTTGCAGCCGGTACTTGAAACCAAGGCCGCTTCTCGGGTAGCATTTCAGCACCCACTCCTCCTCCATTTCCACCCGGATGCCGGTAGGGATCTTCACCGTCTCCCCCGGCTTAAGGGTAAAGGCTGCAGGTGCGAAAAAATCGTACCCTGCAGAGCCCTTTGTGGCTCTGGCAGGCAGCCGGATGCCGTCGTAGATCTCCTGGATACGGCTCTTATCTTCCGGTCCGAATGTATCTGTCCACCCTTCCTGGAACTGTTCAAAGCTTACTTTGTGAAATTTTGCAATCCTCTTAGCCATGTAAAATCATCCTCCCTGTCCTGACTGTTTCCGGCACATCGATCACCTGCTGGTTGGCGCTGCCCCTCCAGGGCAGGGATGTGTCTTTTCTCTCTTCCTCAAATTCTCCGTCTACCAGCACATCCACATACTGCATCACTTCCAGGTCTTTCACTTCCTGCCAGGTGCTTCCTGTGTAGAGCCAGATGGTCTTGTCCGGATATTTCTCCCGGATCTGCGCCGCAAGGGCTGTCACTCCCTCCAGATTGGCCGGGTGGAGCGGATCTCCCCCGGAAAAGGTGATGCCGCTGACATAGTCTTTGTCAAGCTCCCAGAATATCTCCTGCCGGGCCTCCTCCTCAAAGGGAAGCCCTCCTGCCGGGTCCCAGGTAACAGGGTTGTGGCATCCGGGGCAGGCGTGGGAGCATCCGGCCACCCAGAGCACTACCCGGAGGCCGTCCCCGTTGAGCATATCGTCTTTCGTAATATTGTGGTATCTCATTGTCCTACATGCTCTTCCTTTCTGCGATCTCCGCCATCTTGGCCTCATTGAGCCTTGTATCCCCTTTGACTCTGGAGTAGGACAGATAGCCGTTCATGCGGTCGATCTTTGTCAGATTTGTACTTCCGCACACCGGGCACACATCCATGGACAGCTCCTCGTGTCCGCAGTCATCGCAGTAGGCAAGAGACAGATTGACTCCCTCGTAATAGCCTTTTGCCATGGCCCGGCGCACCAGGGAACGGATGGCTTCTTTATTATAATTGACCGGGTATTTCACATACTGGATCTTTCCGCCGTTGCTTAAATCCCAGAACCTTCCTTCCAGATCCTGCTTCTGGATAGGCGTGATGTCCTCGGTGACATGACAGTGGAAGCTGTTGCTCACGTACTCCCGATCCGATACATTCTCTATGATACCATATTTTTTCCGGAACTGCTGCACCTGCACGCCGCAAAGGTTCTCCGCCGGTGTCCCGTAAATGGCGTAGAGACGTCCGTCCTCTTTCTTGAACTCATTCACCCTGTCATTGATATACTGGAGTGTCTCCAGGGCAAACTGCCCGTCCTCCACAAGAGATTTCTTGTTGTGGAGCTGCTGCAGCTCATTCAGTGCCGTGATGCCAAAAGAGGCTGTGGCCGACTTAAGAAGCGGCTTGATCTTGTCGTACAGTCCCAGGGGGCCGCCGTAGAAACCGCCCTCGCAGTAGGCCAGAGGGTTGGTGGAGGCTTTCATCTCTCCAAGGTAGTCGTAGGTCCGCAGGTGAAGCTGGCGAATCAGGTTCAGATAGTAGTCCAGCACCTCATGGAAATCCCGGCTCTCCTGCTTCGCCTTTGCGTAAATCATCGGCAGATGAAGGCTGATGGCACCGATGTTGAACCTTCCCACAAAGACCGGTTCGTCCTTCTCGTCCGCCGGCTCCATGCCGCCGCGCTCATACCAGGGTGACAGAAATGCCCGGCATCCCATGGGGCTGATAATTTTTCCATACTTTTTGTACATGCTGGCCACATAGCCCTCTCCGGTAAGACTAAGCCAATCCGGGTACATGGTCTTTGCAGAGCAGTCGATCCCCGCCTCAAACACATCCTCCATCTCCCCGCCGGGACCGTGGAGTTTTTCGTCGTAGAGGAACACGATCTTGGGGAAGAGCACAGGCTTTTTGTGTCCTTCTTTTCCCTGTCCGTTTTTCCGCACTTCCAGCATCTTCATAGTCACAAGTTTTCCGTATTTACTGGGAACCGTTCCCGCTGTCACAGTGATAAAAGGATAGTCTCCCCGGCTGGAGGAGACGGAGTTGAACTTGTACTCCCATCCCTGGAAGCCCTGCTCCATCTCCTTTTCCAGATCTGCCCAGGCCACCTTCTGCACGGTCTCCTCGTCCAGACCCAGATCTCTGTATTTCTTGATAAGTCTCTCGTGGGATTTTCTGGCAAATGGCTCCAGTATATCATCCACACTGGGCACTGTAAAACCGCCGTACTGCTGGCTGGCCGCGCTCAGGACAATGTCCCCGATGACGTCAAAGGCTGTGTCCAGCGTCTTTGGTTCATTGTACCACAGGTTCCCCATCTCAAATCCCCCTATGAGCACGGACTTCACGTCAAAGAGGCAGCAGTTCATGGTATCTCTCCTGGCCGACATGTCGTGGATGTAGATGTAGCCATCCCGGATGGCCTGTATCTCCTCCACGGTCAGGAAAAATTTCTTGTACAGCTCCTTGTTCAGCTCGTTGAAAATAAGGCTCCTCTTTGTGGATACAAGGGCACTGTCCGTGTTGCTGTTCTCCTTGTCCCCGATATACATGATGGACTGGCTCTTCTTGTACACGTCATCCAGCATCTGGACAAAATCCTGCTTGTAGTTCCTGTAATCCCGGTAGCTCTTTGCCACCACGGGATTCACCTTCTCAAGGGCTCCCTCCACCACATTGTGCATCTGGGATATGGGCACTTCCGTAATGTCCAGATCATCCACTTTCTCCTCCACGAACCGGCAGATGAACTTCAGCTCCTCATCTGTAAATTTAATGAGAGCGCGGTAGGCAGATTTGTTGACTGCCACCACTACTTTCTGGACGTTAAAGGATTCCTTTGTACCGTCCTTTTTTACTACTTTCACGTTGTCTTTTCTCATAAAACCTGTTTCTCCTTTATGGACACACCATCTTTCGCGCATCCCCCACATGCGCTATATTTAGTGTTTGTATTTTATATTTTCACAATATGCTGTGCAAAAATGTCTTATCTATATTACCATCCCGCATCTGTCCCCGTCAATGAAATACCGTGAAAATATTTCACAAAAAAAGAGCCTCTGAAGGCTCTTATTTTTGTATACTTATATGAGACTGTTTTTCAATTTCCACACTCAATACTGATCTCGTTGAACAACTTCAGGATTTCATCCACGGAAACCTTCTGCTTCTCCTCCCCCTTCATGTCCAGGACGATACCTCCCTGGTGCATCATGAGGAGTCTGTCGCCGTACTCCGTTGCGTACCTGAGATTATGGGTAACCATGATGGTAGTCAGCTTCTTTTCCTTCACAATCTTATCTGTCAGCTCCATGATCAGCTCCGCCGTCTTTGGATCCAGGGCCGCTGTATGTTCATCCAGGATCAAAAATTCAATGGGCGTCATGGTTGACATGAGAAGAGCCATGGCCTGCCGCTGCCCGCCGGAGAGGGAGCCTACTTTGATGTCCAGTTTGTCTTCCAGTCCCAGCCCAAGCTGAGAGAGGTTCTCCCGGTAATAGGAGATCCTGGCTTTGCTGGTCCCTCTGCCAAAGCCATAGACCTTTCCCTTATTGTCCGCCAGGGACATGTTCTCCAGTATGGTCATAGAGGGACAGGTGCCCATGGCAGGGTTCTGGTATACACGTCCGATCCGGCGGTTACGCCGGAACTCTTTCTCCTTTGTAATGTCCGTGCCGTTGATATATATTTTCCCGGCCTCCACCGGGATACTGCCGCAGATGATGTTCAGCATGGACGTCTTTCCAGAGCCGTTGCTGCCCACTACAGACACGAACTCCCCGTCCTCCACTTTCAGATCAAAATTCTGAAACAGGCACATCTCATTGACAGTGCCGGGGTTGTAATACTTATGAATTCCTTTCAGTTCCAGCATCTGTCTTCACCTTCTTTCTTCTCTCCATGCTGATAATCAGAATAACAAGGAACAATACCGCTGTGATCAGCTTCATGGCCTGGGGCTGGAAATTGCGAATGGCCACAGCCACACAGGCTTTGTAGATCACGGATCCGATGAGCACCGCCGTGGTAGCCTGCATAATGGTGATTTTTCTGAAAAGGCTGGTTCCTATGATCACGCTGGCAAGTCCGATGACGATGGCGCCCGTTCCCATGGATATCTCAAACACCCGCTCCTCCTGGCAGAAAGCGCTTCCCGCCAGAGCCACCAGTCCGTTGGCAATGGCAAGACCCACGATCTTCACATTGCCCTGATCTTTTGCCAGGGAAGTGACAAGCACCGGATTGTCTCCCACCGCCCGCAGCAGATAACCGGATTTTGTCTTCAGATAGAGATCCAGCAGCACCTTGGCGATCACTGTCAGAATCAGGATAATGATCAATGTGGTATAACCCGAGAGATCCTCCGGCACGATCCCATCCAGCCAGTCATTTTTAAAGATGCTGTCCTGGGAGAACAACGGCACGTTGGATGTGCCCGCTATATACAGATTGATGGTCCACAGTGCGGTCATCATGATGATCCCGGACAGCAGATCCCTTACTTTCCCTTTTACGTGGATCAGCCCTGTACAGATCCCTGCCAGGGCCCCCGCTCCAAAGGAGGCCAGCAGGCTCAGATAGGGATTGATGCCGTTTGTGATAAGGAGGGCTGTCACAGCTCCCCCGAGCGGGAAGCTGCCGTCCACTGTCAGATCCGGGAAATCGAGTATTTTATATGTGATGTATACACCCAGGGCCAGGATCCCGTAGATCAGTCCCTGCTCCAGTATTGTTATGATAAAATCCATGAAAACTGCCTCGCCTTCTGCTTTGATTCTCTATTCAGCGGATGACTCTGTGATCTCGTCAAAGCTTTCCACCGCGTTTTGTGCCAGTTCTTCCGGCACGGTGACGCCAAGATTTTCCGCCACTTTTGTATTTACGTAGAAGCCTGGCTCTGTAATGGTCTCATAAGCCATATCGGATGCCTGCGCTTCTCCTTTGAGGATCTTTGCCGCCATCTCGCCTGTCTGCTCTCCAAGAGCCACATAATCCAGACCTTCCGCTGCCAGACAGCCGATCCGCACCTGCTCGATCTCGCTTCCGAATACCGGGATGCCTTTCTCATTTGCCTTCTCAAGGATTGTCGGCAGGGAGGCAACCACTGTATTGTCTGTCAGATTGGTGATACAGTCCACCTTGCTGATAAGATCGTCCGCTGCCAGGGAGATATCTGCCGTGGAGCTGATGCCGCTCTCCACGATCTCAAAACCGTAATCTCCCGCCAGTTCCTTGTAGGTCTCCAGAGCAGAGATAGAATTTGCCTCACTTGTGGTGTACATGATTCCCACTGTCTCAGCCTCCGGAAGCATCTGACGGATCATTTCAAGCTGCTCCTTAATAGGAAGTTCATCGGAGGTTCCTGTCACATTCCCCACCGGATTGCCATCCTCGTCCGCCAGCTCTGCTGCTACCGGATCTGTCACCGCTGTGTAAACAACCGGGATATCTGTATCCATGGCTGCGTTGTAAGCGCTCTGGGCAGTGGGGGTTGCAATAGCACAGATCAGATCCACCTTGTCAGATACAAAGGCGTCCGAGATCTGACTTGCCGTTCCCATGTCAGCCGCTGCCATAACCGTCAGACCGACTGCCGTAAAAATGATCGTTCCATTTCCAC
>OGYQ01001184.1_pt1 | contig 15193 bp, 18 predicted proteins | sample 1576641 | NCBI WGS metagenome assembly OGYQ01 (sample SAMEA3541476, study PRJEB24748) | human gut metagenome | biome: human gut; feature: human-associated habitat; material: faeces | place: China | collected 2012
TCAGCAGCTGCAGAATCACCAGGTCCACGTCGGCGGCGCGGAACTTGTCCCCGGCCGCCTGGCTCAGCTCCTTGGTGGTCACGATGCCGCCGTCCACCAGTTCTACGGTGTCGGGAATCATGGTTTTGAACTGCTCATACTGGGCCTGGAATTCCGGCACCAGACTGGGGAACTGGGGCAGATAGGCGCCCAGGGCAATGGCGAACACGCCTACCCGGGCTTTGGTTTCCACTAACATGCTCATTGGGGAAGAACCTCCTTGATATCAAAACTTTCACGGATACTTTGTCTTGCGGTGACCAGGCCGGCAAATTCGCCGCCGTGAATCATCTGAACGGTCAGGTTACCGATGGCCGTGCCCTCCACCGGGCCGGCGTACACCGGCAGACCGGTGACGGCGGCGGTCATGCGGTTGAGGTAGTTGTCCTGGCAGCCGCCGCCCACGATGTTGATGCTGGTGTAGGTCTTGCCGGTCAGTTCGGAAAGGCCGGCGATGGCGTTCTTGTAGCACAGGGTCAGGCTGCGGTAGACGCACTGCATCAGCTGGCCCACCGTCTGGGGCACAGGCTGGCCGCTCCCGGCGCAGGCGTCCTGCACGGCGGTGATCATGCTGGCCGGGGCCAGGAAGGCATCGTCGTTGGCGTTAACCACCGACGGGAAATCGGCGGCGCTTTCGGCGGCGGCAATCAGGTCGGGGAAGCTCCACTGCTTCTCCCCTGCCTGCACATCCAGGGTCCATGCGGCCCGGGTCTTGCCGGCCACATAGTCCACCCCGTTGAGTTCCCGCCGGATGGACTGGATCATCCACAGACCCATGATGTTCTTCAGATACCGGAACCGGTACCATGACGAGTGTTCTTATAGCATTTGAAACGCTGTAAGAACACTCGTCTTTTTTATTGATTTCATCCGGCGATGGTGGATGGGGCGTAGTTGACGACTACGCCCTTTCTTGTGTTTACGGACACCTCCGGGGCGGGCAGCGGGATGAGGTCGGCGATCTCGATGGCGCCCACGCAGTTGTAGTGGATACGGAGCCGTTGCTCCCACACCCCGTCTACCTTCTCGGCGTTGAACACTTCGATTTTCTCGATGAGTTCGTTGAGCATCCGGGGCGTCAGTTTGCGGGCGCGGGTGTATTTGCGGACCAGGGAGATGAACATATCCGTGGTCATGGACTGGCTGTTCTGCTTGTCAATCTCGGCGCGGAGCGCCTTGATTTTCTCCGCCAATTCCTTCTGCTCCTCCTCATAACGCCTCGACATTCTGGCGAAACGGTCATCGGAGAGTTTGCCGGAAACATTGTCCTCATAGATCCTCTCGAACAGGCCATCCAGTTCCTCATCGCGGGCTTGCAGGGCTTTCAGCTCCTTCTCCTTCAGTTTTCGGTCGGTGGCAAGCCGCTTTTTGTTCTTGTATGACTTGGAGTAGGTCTTGAAGTTACGTATGGCATACAACCGGCGCAGGAAAGACACTGACTTCCTTTAAGACGGCACAGATTCTCGCAGCCAATCCCAACATTAAAAAGGTCATCTTCCTCGTTGACCGAAAGGACTTAGACTCTCAAACAACAGAAGAGTTCAACAAGTTCGAGAACGGCTCTGTTGATGCAACTGATCGTACCGATGTCCTTGTAAAACAGATGCAGGATAAAAACCGACAGCTTATCGTTACTACGATGCAGAAAATGGCAAATGCGGTTAAGCGGCCTCAGTATTCAAAGATCATGGACACCTACAAAAATGAAAAGGTTGTCTTCATTATTGATGAGTGTCACCGTAGTCAGTTTGGGGATATGCATAAGGACATCGTTCGGCACTTCCAAAAGGCGCAATTTTTTGGTTTTACCGGCACACCCCGTTTTGAGGTGAACGGAAAGACTGAGGGGAAAATTACGCAGACAACGGAAATGCTGTTCGGAGAATGCGTACATAATTATCTCATCAAGGACGCTATATTCGACAACAATGTTCTCGGCTTCCATATCGAGTACATTAAAACAATGGAAGGTGATTTTGACTGGGACGATCCCACAATGGCGGATGCGATTGATGTAGGCGAACTCTACATGTCCGAGGAACGGATGTCGCTGATCGCAAACCATATCGTTCAGAATCACAAGGCAAAGACGAGAAATGGTCAGTACACAGCCATCTTTGCTGTCTCTTCGATTGAAGCTCTGATTAAATACTACGACATCTTCAAGAAGATCAAACATGACCTGAATATTAGCGGTATCTTCTCTTATGGGCAGAATGAAGAGGCTGAGGGTAAAGATGAACATAGTCGGGATGCCCTGGAACGGATCATCAAGGACTATAACGAGAAGTACAGCACAAACTTCTCGACAGATACATTTGCTGCATACCATAAAGATATTTCCGACCGTGTGAAGGGCAAGAAAACAAAGCCCCTTGACATCCTTCTGGTTGTAAATATGTTCCTGACCGGCTTCGACAGCAAGCAGTTGTCCGTTCTCTATGTAGACAAGGACTTGAAATACCACGATTTGCTCCAAGCCTATGGCCTCGTGGGTGTTCTCAAAGATCAGCCAGTCGGACGGGTCATTTTTTACCCGCTTATCCCGGTAGGACTTCTTGGAAGAACGGAAATTCACGGTGTGCCCCATATACTCCGGCTTGGCCAGCATGGAACTGACCGTGAAGCCGTACCAGTCATAGGGGCGGCTGGTGTCCACGGTGTTCTTCCGGCTGCCTCTGCCGTTTCGTGCCAGATAATAGGCGGGGCACTCCACCTTTTCCTGTGTGAGTATCTTGGAAATCTCATAGGGGCCGTGCCCCTCCACCGCAAGCCGAAAGATCCGCCGCACCACGGCGGCGGCTTCCTCGTCCACCAGCCAGTGGTCCTTGTCCGACCGGTCTTTTTTGTAGCCATAGATGGCGTTGTTGGTGGTAGGTTTGCCCGCCTTGCCCTTGACACGGTACGCTGCTGAAACCTTTTTGGACTGGTCACGCAGATACCATTCATTCATGATATTGAGAAAGGGCGCAAACTCGCCGCTGTCCTGTTCCTCGCTGTCGATGTTATTGGCGACAGCAACAAAATGAACCCCATTCTGCCGGAACATTACCTCGGTGTAAAAGCCGGTTTGCAGGTAGTTTCTGCCGATCCGACTTAGGTCTTCTTGTGTCAAGTAGGAACTAAAAAATTTTTGAGATTTTACAAGCCGTTCATAGGTGGACAACCACCAGTGAACGGCTTGCTGCATCTCTATTGAGCCTTGACAGTTGCAATGGCCTTGGCTTCGTCACCGCTGATCTGTTCTTTCGTAGCGACTCGCAGATAAATCACCGCATTCATTTCTTTCCCTCCATATCTTCAAAGATGTCTTTGAACTTCCAAACGATTTCGACGCTGTCCTGTCCGTGAACATAGATAGCGTCGATCAACGCATGGGCAAGCTCGTAGGTAAGCCCCTCGTTCTTCTGGTACTCGCCGAGCATCGCGTCAAGCCTCTCATCAGAGCAAGGATGCTCAGAATCAAGCTCCTGCATCCGCTCATGGCCTTTGAGGATTGCTTCTTCGTTCTCGGCCATCTTTGCGTCTGCCTCTGCTTTCCGCTTGAGGTATTCCGCCTTTGCGATACTGCCGGAAGTGTACTTCTCATATAGCCTGAGTTTGACTGCCTTGAGCTGTTCGGACTGCTTTTGCAGATTGCGGATTGTGTCCGCGCACTCTGAGATCGCAGATTTCCTGCGCTTGCTGATTTCGTGATTCTTCACGGCTTTCTTTTCCGCCAGCGAAAGCATTTGCCCAATCGCATTGTAGGCAGCATTCTCAAGCCATGCTTCGCTGTATCTTTCGCCAACCGGACACTCCGTATCGCGGTCATTTGTCGAGTGCGTACACTGATAGAAATACCCACGCACATTCCTGTTCTTACGCCGGGTCAGGGCGCGTTTGCAGTTGCCGCAGCACACAAGACCCTTGAGCGGATAATAGTGCGGGTTGCGTTTTGGCTTCTTTACACCGCCCCGGATAACTGCCTGAGCCAGTTCAAACTCTTCCTTGCTGACAATGGCTTCGTGCATCCCCTCAACAACAATCCAGTCTTCCTGTTCCAGCCGGATTCTTTTCCTTGAGCCTACACCGCTGGATTTTTGGCGGCGACCTACCGTTGCCCCGGTATAGACATAGTTGATAATGATCTTGTAGACCATTGAGGCCGTCCAGCTTATCTTGTCGCTCATATAGCTGAATTTCTTTTTGTCAGGATGTTTCCCCTTGAAATACTGCCCCGGCGTCGGGATGTTGTCATCGTTCAAACCAAGGGCAATCTGGGAGGTGTTCCTGCCTTCAAGGGCTTCGTCGAAAACCCTGCGCACGACTTCTGCGGCTTCCGGGTCAAGCTTGAGCTTGTTGCGGATTTCCGGGTGAAGCACATAGCCGTAGGGAGCGTAACCGCCCACATACTTGCCCTGCTTCATCATCTGGATTTTGGCCGTTGTCGTTTTGACCGAGAGATCCTTGCTGTACGCCGCATAGATGATGCTGCGCATGACAACCTCAAGACCGCCGGTTGTTCCCTTGTAATCATCGCTGTCATATCCGTCGTTGATGGAGATGAAACGAACGCCCATAAACGGGAAGGTGCATTCGAGATAATTCCCCGTCTCAATGTAATCACGAGAAAAGCGGGAAAAGTCTTTGACGCAGATCAGGTTGATCTCTCCGTGCCGGACTTTCTCCATCATCGCCGAGAACTGAGGACGATGAAAATTTGTCCCGGTATAGCCATCATCCGCGAACTCAAGCCTCGGATATTGGGAAAGCGTCGGATGGTTGTCAAGGTAGCGGTTGATGAGCATACGCTGGTTGCCGATGCTGTCACTCTCGGCCTTGCTTCCGTTTCCGGTATCTTCATCAGCCATAGAGAGGCGGATGTAGATGCCGATTGTGTAGTCTTTGTTCATTCACATCGCCTCCTGAACTTCTTTGATACTCTGAATGGTCAGCTCGTAGATGTCACCGTACTTCATGACCAGTTCCACAGCGCCGCCCTCATGGACTTTGACCAATTCAACAGACTCGTCTACTAAATCCTGAGAGAGCTGCGTTGCTGTGCTGACGGATTTCATCAAGGTAATCCACTTGTTATCGACCGACATAGCTTCGTCGAACTTGCTCCGGCGCTGTACTGCCTCATCCAGACGGCGGGACAGGTCAGCGTATTGTTCGTCATAGCTCTTCTTGGCAAAGGAGTATTCCGCCTCATCCAGAAGTCCCTCGGCATAATCCTCGTAGAGGCGTGTCCGCTTCTTAGAAACGCCGTTGAGCCGCAGATTCAGGCTTGTAATGAGGGCATTCTGTTGATCGCGGATGTTTTTCTCGCCCTCGCTGCCCCTGAGCTTATCCAGCAGCTTGTCATAATCAAGCGCTGCTTCGACTTGAAGCTGGATTGCTGCAAGCACATTGGCTTCAAGCGTGTCCTGCCTCGTATAATGGGAAGTACAATGCTCATAGCGCCGACCTACTGAGGTACTGCATTCATAGAAGGCATACCAGCGCTTCCGCTTGTCCTTGTCGATCCGTTTGCGGTGGAAGTACATCTTCTTCCCGCAATCAGCGCAGACGATTTTCCCCTCGAAGAGGTTTACGAGCGTTGCCCGGATTTCCTCGGTTTTCTGCATACTCGTCTGGCGAGCCTCAGAAGCCTCTTGGAGGATGTCCTGCACCTTCTGGAAGTCTTCACGGGAAATAAGCGCTTCGTGTGTGTTCGGGAACACAATCCACTTGTCTTTGTCCTTGACATTATGGGATTTGATGCCCTTGTAGATCGCCTTCATGGAGCGGCCAAGGACGGTATCGCCCACATAATGCGGATTGCTCAGGATGCCGTACAGCGTTGAACTGTACCAGCCTTTGCAGGAGCAGCCGTCGCCTTTGCGGGTTCCGTTCTGGCGTTTCCGCAGCTCCGTATTTGGCGCACCCAGCCGGTCAAGCTCGTTAAGGATCATCGGGATTGACCAGCCCTCGATTTTCCACTGGAACATGAGCCTCACATACTGCGCTGTCTCTTCGTCGATGACCATGTTTGTATGGTCTTCATTCCAACGGTAGCCATACGGAAGGTTGCGCTTCTGGAAGGTCCCTTGCTCCATCTGTGCTTTCAGGGCGGTGGAGACTTTCCGGGAAATATCCTTCGAGTACAAGGCGTTGATCATGTTTTGCAGCGGGATCATCAGGCTCTCATTTGAGCCGTCTGTATCAAAGTTGTCGTAGTGTTCCTTGATGGCGATAAACCGCAAGCCAATCTGCGGGAAAATACGCTCAAGGTAGGTTCCAGTTTCTATGTAGTCACGGCCAAAACGGCTGAGATCGCGGACTACAAGGCATTTGATCCTGCCGCTCTTGATGTCGGTCATCAGGCGGTTAAACTCCGGCCTGTCGAAAACCGTCCCCGTCCGTCCGTTATCCGCATAGACATCGACGAGATCGAGATACGGGCAACCGGCAATATAGGACTTGCATATCTCAATCTGATTGGTGATGACATCCACCTTCTCAGATTTGCCGCTATTCTCCACGGAGAGACGGGCATAAATGGCTGTCGGGAAGATTTGCAGCGGTGCTGCTTCGCAAACCGGCTCTACGGCTGCGTTTTTTCTGCTTTTTCGTGCCATACGCTCATCCCTCCTTTATCCGGCAATGGCAAGTTCGTCGGTATAGCCGAGAACATATTCAAGTGTCTGCTGATACTCGTCTTTGTACTTGAAGACAATCTCTATCGCGTGATCCTCATAAATCAGGATGCGGTCAACCAGCGCCATGAGGACGCGGCGGTTCAGTTCTTCAATGTTTTCATACTGTTTGAAAAGCGTTACCCAATTCCGTTCCGTAGCCCCGGTTGTGACCGACTGCTTCATTTCTTTCTTCACGCGGAGAAGGGCTTCCTGCTTTTCCTCAATGATTTTGGTGTAGCTGTTGCGGAACTCAAAGTATTCCGACTTGTCGATGATCCCGTCCGAGAGGTCTTCATACAGCCGGAGCTTGAGCTTCTGATACCGCTCAATCTCTTCTTCGAGCTTTGCAATCTGCGCCTCATAGTTGAACGCTTTGCGATTCTGGGAAGGAAGCCTCTCAATCATCTCAAGCGCCTTTTCCAAATTGACCACAAGCTCGATCTGGTCATGGATGGCACGGAACACCTTTTCCTCAACCTCTTTTGCGCTGATGCTGTGTGGGCTGCAGGTCCGGTTGTGCTTATTGGACGAGCAGACATAGTAGATGTACTTTTTTGTCTTCGATGGGACTGTCTTGCGGATCATGGACTGCTGGCAGTCTGCACAGAACAGGAAGCCGGAAAACAGATGAGCTTCCTCCTGATCAGGAGAGCACCGCATATCCCGCTTCATCATGGTCTTGACGGCCATGAAATCTTCATAAGAAACAAGCGCTTCGTGCGCCCCCTCGACCTTGACCCACTCGGCTTCATCCTTCGGCTGCACAACGCGCACCTTGTAGTTTGGCGTACCGCGTTTGCCTTGGGCAAGGACACCGATATAGACCTCATTGGTGAGGATGCGCTGGACAGCCTTGTAAGTCCACTTTGCAGTGTCGCCGGTCTTGAAGACGGTATCGAACTTCACTCCCGCCGAATGCTTATACTCCATAGGGGAAAGCACGCCCATCTGATTCAGCCTCGCGGCAATGCGCCCGATGGAGAAGCCGTCCTTGTACATGGCAAAGATCATCTGCACATACTCGCTGACGGCCTCATCGACGATGAGCTGGTTTTTGTTATCCGGCGATTTCTTGTAGCCATAGGGAGCGAATGCCCCGACGAACTCACCGTTCTTTTGCTTGACCTCCAAGCTGGATCGGATTTTCATGGAAATATCCTTGCAGTAGGAGTCGTTGATGAGGTTTTTGAACGGGATAACAAAGGAATCCGACTGCGGATCGCCGGTCAAGCTGTCGTAAGCGTCGTTGACCGCGATAAAGCGGATGCCGAGCTGCGGGAATATCTTTTCCAGATACCGCCCGCCGTCGATGTAGTTTCTCGAAAAGCGGCTGAGGTCTTTGACCACGATGCAGTCAATCGCGCCCTTGCGGATCGCGTCTTCGAGCTTCTTGAAGTTTGGACGATTGAAGGAAACGCCGCTATAACCATCGTCAACGAACGGTTCGCAGACGATTTCCAGATCGTCATGCCGTGCAATGTAGTCCTCGCAAATGGCTCTTTGGCTTGCGATGGAGTTGCTTTCAACTTTGTCCCCGTCTTCACGGGACAGACGGCAGTAAATCGCCGTCCGGTAAACTTTTCCGGGCATAAAAATAACCTCCGTTTTCTGTTTGGTGTGATACATCAAATCAGAAAGACGAAGGCTTCTGCTTCTTGTATGAGGAAAACACGATAAAGCCACATGACCCTCAAAGGCAGCGGCTTAGTCCGTGTATTCTTTTTTGACCTGACTTCATTGTATCACAGGCTCAATCGCTTGTCCATAGAACCGGGCGAAAAGATTCGGTTTGTTCATAATCAAAGTCCTCTCAGATAATGTTCCAGACAGTCCTCCAAGGTGGTGTCTGTCTTCGAGAAGCTGATCTTCACGACGGTCTTCCCGTCCAGATAGCAATACGGGTTTCTGATCTGCCGGATAAAATCCCGCAGCCGGTCATCCTGCGCAGCCGCAGGCTCAAGCCGGATGCTGTCCCGCTGGACAAGGGTACTGCGGTCAACCGTCTTCGGGTTGACGCTTCTCATGGTTTCTACGCTCATCATATTACAAACACCTCCCTGATGATGTGAATTGTATTCAGGACAAAAGGATATGGCGGAGCGCCGGTTAAGGACACTCCGCCACATAGTTTTCATCCTGAAAACTTGTATGCTGAATGTAGCTAATTGGTTTGTTTCGTGTTCCGGCATATTTGCAGCTCGCACCCCTGCCAGAAGAGCCTCGCGGCTCCGGGAATGCTACGGACTACCAACGGTTAATCGGTATCATGGGACTCTCACCCCTCCGAGGAACGCTCCGAGCCGCCCCCGGCAATCCGGGAACGGAAGTATCATTATACCCAACTTCTCCATCATGGCGAACAACCGCACCACACGGCAGTTTAGCCTCTCTGTTGATCGCTCGCTTCCGTGAGGAAGGTCTTGGCGGCAGAAGGCAAGTCGCTTCGAGAAAAGAGGAAAGATCCGCAGCACTGGATATTCTGTTTTCAAGGTACTGTGAAGCCGGTCTTGATTGACCCCTTCACTTTACAACGGACATTTTTTGAGCGAATTAGCGGGTCTCTCAAAAAATTTTTTTGAATTTTTTTCTGATCGCATCCCGCGTGTCTTTGACAGTGGAAAACGAAAGGCCGTTCTGCTTGGCATACGACAGCATACTCATGTTGCCGCGCATACAATTCGTGTACACATCAAGCTGCGGCTTAGTCAGGCTGCGGATAAACTCCTGTTCGAGCAAGCCGGTGATGATGTCTTCCTCCATCTTTTCCGGGGACTCCAGCCATGCGGATGCCTTTACATCATCTTCCGGCACAGCGTCCAGCGACAGCACAGTGGAAGGCGGCGTTTCCTCGCTGTCTTCGCTGTCAGATGCTCCCCCTGTATCGTAGGAGCGCCGGAGCTTCTTTTCCTCATTGCGGAGTGCTTTCATGACCTCGCGGTCAACCTCCGTAGTCTCGCCGGTGGCCTTCACGCGCACCATGCACTTGCCGCCCTCGGAAATCCAGAGGTCGTAGTCGAACTCAACGGGTGTTTTGGGGACTCTTTTCATTGTCTTGTCCTTTCCGCTGGCTCGGAGCAGCGGATGGACAAGACTAAAAAAGAGCCGCATGACGGTGAGCTGATCTTCCCATACCGATAAAACAGAGTTTAGAAAACTCTGTTCATGCGGCATTAGGAAGACTCACCAATCAGCGGCTCCACAGCACAGCTATAAAATATTGAATTGTATTTGTTATCTCCTTACCTTCTGTGAAGGCGGAGGTATAACCGTCTCATGTTGATCACATCAAATACGGTTTCCCGGCCACAGGCTTTACACTTGGCCTGTATATGTCCACGGGAATCTTCGAATACGGCGATAGCGTTATGCCCACAATATGGGCATTTCACCATGCGTATCTTCTGGTTGACAATGGCGCATCGCGCCCTGCGGATTTTCTCCTGCATCTCCGGTGAAGGCTCTGAGACACGAATGTTTTTCTTCATGCCCACACCTCCAAAGGATCGTTGTACTCGCTGTATGGCCGTGTTTCCAAGTGGCCGAGCTGCCTCAGGCGGATGACTGCGGCTGTCTTGGAAACGCCGAACTGCTGGCAGATCATATCAAGGACAACCTTATCCCAATAGGCATAGGTTCCATCATAGCTGACGAGTTTCCGGCCTCTGGCATAGTACGCAACGGCAAGATCAATTTCCCGCTGGGGCATCAGGATGGCCGCGCCTAAGACATTGGCTTGCCATTCATTCCAGTCCTCGCGGGTCTTTAGCTCCCGGAGCGAATAGGCTGTCCGGGCGGAGTATTTCCGCCGACAAGCTTCCCGAACTTCGTCCGTCTCCATCTGGAACAGGATTTGATGAGCACACTCATGGGCAAGCGTGAATCTCCGTTTCCCGCAGAGCTTCCATATCTGTGAAGGCTCGATAAAGCTCCTGTCCATCAGGACTTCGTTTCGGTGCAGCGGAATTTTACGCTGTATGCCTTTATCCTCGATGATGTACTCTGTATCGGTATATGCGGTCAGGCCACAAATGCTTCCGTCTGCGGACAGGTACGCGAACAAAACATTCAACCCAAGATAGTCTCGGGCGAACTGATCAATCGGCGTACCGCGAGGTAAACGCGCCCCGTCGGTATCAGGACCGAAGAAGAACTCGTTGAAATCTTTTGTGACCGCCGCAGCGATCTCTTCAATATCCCTGTGCGATAAAATCATCTGGCTCCCTCCTTTGCTTCTACAAACCATTTTGTTCCCTCCTGAAAGAGGTACGATTCCCTCCCACGGATCATCACAGTATAACGAATACCGCCGCCTCCAACTTTTTTAGAAGCTGCACGGCATTTGTACAGGATTTGGTCAATCTGAAAGATCAGGCCGTTTTCCCAACGGATAAACCGAGGATGACATACTCCTTCTTCGTCAACATCCAAGTTGACCGAGACATACGCCTTTCGGCAATGTGTGTTCGTCATAGCCTACCTCCATGTGCTCTAAAAGTTACGCAAAACCGGGCATAACTTCCGTATTCCTGTTGACATACACACTGTTCGTGTGGTATCATAATCACGAACGGGTCGTTCGTGTTGATAACAGCATAGCATGAACAAATATTTCATGTCAATGCCTTTTGCGAATTTTCTGTTCGTGTCCATAATTGTTTTTAGAAAGAGGTGCCTTATGAGTTTCAAGGATAAGCTGAAAGAGAAAAGGTTGGAAGCGAACCTTACGCAAGTGCAGCTCGCCGAAAAAGTATCTGTGACACCGAGAACCATCCAGCACTATGAGCTTGGCACTCGCAAACCGACAAAGCTTGATATTGTGGAAAAGTTGGCGAAAGCGTTGAATACCACGCCGGAGTATCTGCTTGGGCAAAATGGATTGCTGGTGGTAGCGGCTCATGAACAGGGCGGCTCCAAAGCAGCCAGAGATATTGACGAGCTTGTCAGTGAAGTGACCGGTATGTTCGCCGGTGGGCGGCTCAGTGATGAAGCGCTCGATGGCGCTATGAAGGCGTTGAACGATGCTTACTGGATCGCCAAAGAGAAAAACAAGAAATACACTCCGAGGAAATACCGTAAGGGGACGAGCAAACAGTAAGGTGTTTCGCTGTTTGCGATGCCTCCATCAGCGGGAGGTGAGACGATGAATGCTGAAAATCTCTCGAAGGTCGGCAGCAGACTTGTGAAACGCTGCGGGACACGAGATCCGTTTAGCATAGCACGGCAGCTTGGCATTGAGGTCCTGTTCTGTGAGAACTTCGGCCCTCTGAAAGGGATGTACCGGGTGATCAAGCGCAGCCGTTTTATTTTCATAAACGAAAACCTGAGCGGACGGATGCAGCGGATTGTCTGTGCTCATGAGCTTGGGCATGACCAGTTGCACCGCAATCTGGCAAAAGGAAGCGCAATACAAGAGTTCATGTTATATGACATGATCACGAAGCCGGAGTATGAGGCGAACATCGTTGCCGCCGAAATCCTGCTCGACACCGATGAGATTCTTGAGTACATCTATGACTACGGCTATACATCCGAGCAGATTGCACGGGCAATGGGAACAGACATCAATTTGGTTGCTTTGAAAATTGCCCACTTGGCGGAAAGCGGATATGATCTCCGGCGCATTGAACATAGGAGCGACTTCCTGAAATGAAGACCTTAGAGGGAGGCGACGAACGATTTGAACTATGACTCCTATCTTGCCCGTGCCATAGAGATTTTTAACGACAAGATGGATGCAGACTTTTCCCGCGATAATGTCATCCTTACCTGCTTTATGACCGACGATCAGGAAGAAATCTTTGAGCAGTTCTGCGCTCAGTATTTCCCTTACCGGCTAAAAGACCTGTATCAGGAGGAAGGCTACTTCGATTTCCGGGCGTCCTCCTTTATCGGGATGGACAACGGAGGTAAGGACGGCATCCTGCTCCGCACGGACATACCCTACCATCCTGTTGAGCTGCTTCATATCTTCCTGCATGAGCTGGCGCACATTTACTGCGTCCATCATGAACTGGATGGGAAAAGCTTTTATGACGAATACTGTGAAGGCTATGCGCAGACCAACGAGGAAGACGGCATGATCAACGCCGGATATGCCGTCTGGCGGGAGTGCATTGCAGAGATTATTGCGATTGAATGCGACGATAACTGCGACATCTTTCCGATACGGGACAAAAAGAAGATGCTTGCCCAACTCAGGGACGAGATCGACCAGCGGGACGGCAAGCTGCTCGTAAGCGAGATTCTAACAGCGGTGATGACCAGTTCTGAGGTCGAGGCATCCCAAACATGGGACGAAGCTGAGAAAGCAATCCACAGCTTAAAGCTGTTTGATACCCCGCCGGAGCTGGATTTGATGAGGCTTGTCTTCAACCAGCTCCAGGCCAGGCTGATTGAAATTGATGTGGACTTTATTTCAGAACTGGGCTTCCTGTATCTGAATATTTTATCCCTTAGTTTACTGCGAAACTTCCAGATGCCTTGAAGGCAACATTTCGTATTGATATGAGACAGCAAATCGGGAGGTGTGAAGATGAGTATAAAAGAAGCGCTGATCGGAGTATTTTCAGATGATCCCATCAACTGGTTAAAATGGGGAATTGTATTTGCGATTCTAATTGGCGGTTATATTATTGCCATTCCGCTTTATGGGAAAGTCTCATCCCGTCTGAGCTGGGAGCGCAAGCGGGATATTGCGCGAAGCAGGGACCATGTGATTAAGGCAGCTCTTGTTAAAAAGCATCCAAAAGGCGAAGTTGGAAAGTACGATTGGAGCGCTACCTACCATTACGAATTACAGGGTGAAGAGCGAGAATATCACGCCTACTTCAAAGAACCAACCAGACCGCCTGTTTATCTGTATCTGTACTATTTGGATAATCCCCGCAAGCTGTTTTCGGTGGAGGAATATCACTATGAGAACCACAAAGCAATCCTGCTTCTGCCTGTCATTTTTCTCCCGTGGATTTTGGCGTTAGCTGCGATGTTCCTTTTGAACATCCCGTTGCCAACAAGGTGAGTCGGAACCAATAGAATTTGCATGGAGAAATATAAAATGGAAAATACCGTATTTGAACGCAATTATGAGATTGTAGAAAAAGATGACCGCGCAACGGCTGTATTTGAGCGAGCCTTTGCCCCCGGTGGCTTTATGGAAGAGTTTACAAAGAAAATGGACGCAATCCCGAAGGTGGTTGTGCCGAAGGATAAGGAGAATTATGAATATCTGCTTGACCGGTGCGATGACTATGCAAAGCGGCATCACGGTAGGATTCGCGGTGTTGTAGACTATGAGCATTGGGACGCACACATCGACCTCTACCTGAGAATGCTGGAATTTGACGATGCTGAGGATATGGCCTTTGTAAAAGACATCGGTGAGAAAGCCCACTACCTCTGCATCACGCCGGAAGAAAGCGGCGGGTATCGTGTCCATATCATGATCAACTATTTTGAAGAGCTGATGTCCGAAGAATACCGCTCCCATCTCAAATACGAGACGCTTATGGAGGATGAAGAGCTGGCATCCATGTTTGATATACCGGAGTTGTCCCCGGAGGAAGAGGCGGTTGTCCAGTTGATCAATGAAATCCTTGACCGGTTTGATAATGAAACCCAACTGGACAGGACAACGGCCTTCAAGGCTGCAATCTGTTATTTGACGCAGCAGGATGAAGAAGAGGCGATGAACCTTGAGAAAATCGCGGCAACGCTGACGGTACTTCTTGAAAATGTGTTGGACGAAGAAAAGAATGCGGAGGAACAAGAGTCATGAAATACATTCTCTACCGCTCTTTTGGCGATCTTGATAAGGATATTAAAAAGCATGAGCTGGTGGCTGTTGAAACCGGAAAGAACATTGATGATGTGGCCGATGCCCTGATTAAAGCGGCAGCAGATGACCTTGCCGGTATGCCGGAGTATGAGCACTGCGAAACAGCGGCCTACGCACCTGAGCCGGTCAAAGACTTTCGGAAGGTGCGGCGCTATCAGTATGAGATGATGGGGATCGTCTATCCGCCGAATGCCGATAAGAACATCCTGATTGACTTTGGCATCGTAGAGACGGAAGAATGAATAAGGTTACTTGCTTCTTCCTGACTAAAAAACAGAGCGACAAATACGAATTTATTTTAAGCTATCACGTTTTACCTTCTTAAGCCTTACTATCATTACCATAGGAATTTCTTTGTTGGTTTTAAAACATTCTTCATAAAATCCATCAATGACAAATCCAGCTCTAAAACAAAGGTTAAAAATATCTTGTATGGAACGATGATAATAAATCTGCTCTTTCGGTTGCCCTTCAATCGCTATATCATAGTAACTGTGCGGTGTCATATATTTTTCAGTCAACGTGACAAAACAAGGGTGTTGCGTTGCAAAGACAAAAATTCCGCTTTCCTGCAACAGTTCATAAACAGCCATAAGAAGTGGTTCAATATCCGTAATATCCATAATTGCCATATTAGAAACTGCTTTCGTAAAGG
>OGYQ01001187.1_pt1 | contig 15182 bp, 24 predicted proteins | sample 1576641 | NCBI WGS metagenome assembly OGYQ01 (sample SAMEA3541476, study PRJEB24748) | human gut metagenome | biome: human gut; feature: human-associated habitat; material: faeces | place: China | collected 2012
GGAGGAAAAGCGGGCGCAAGCCCGCTCCCTGGAAAACGAGGATGCCGCCCGCCGGGTCCGCCATCCAAAGGCCAAGCATCGACCTTTCAAAAGCATCGCCGCATGTGTACGCGAAGCCGACGCCCTGGGCATCAGCTACGGGCGGTATGTGGGCTTGGGGTTGGACAAGGTGGTTTGAGATGGACATACTCTGGGCCATTGCCGCTCTGCTCGCAGCCCTCCTCCTGCTGGCCATTTTGCTGAGTCCGAAACAGGAAGAGCCTCCAAGTGTTCTTCCCCCGGCGGATACCCTTCCGGACAAGCCGATTCCCATAGAGCATGAACACAGTGCAGAGGAGGACACCACGTGCGAGACCTGAAATTTGGCGCGCGCCGCTGCACCAGCGTCCCCTACGACATCCCGCCGCCCGGCACCGCCCTCCAGCTGCAGCGCCTAGCCGAGGAAGGCCGTCCCGGTGCCTGGGCTGCGGTTTCGAAAACACCTGCTCCTCCCACGGCTGTACTCTGCTGCACACCGTGAGCCGGATCGTTGCGGTGATGGAAAGGAAGTGTTCCTCATATACATGATGATCTCACACGATAAATACGAGCTGCCTCTTGCCGTTGCTGACACCATCGGTGAACTGGCCCGGATACTTGGGAAAAACCAAACACCATCAGCTGCATCATGCGCCATGCGCGGGAGAAGGGGCACTGGTACAGATACATCAAGGTGGACATATCATGACCTATAAAGAGAAAGTTAGATGGTTCAGACGGTACCAAGAGGCCCTCGCATCCGAAAACGAGTTACTAAAGGAGCTAAATCAACAAGTTACCAGGGCAGAAAATATAACTCTCTTCCTGCAAGGCACCCCCAAAGGCACGACCATCAAAGACAAAATTTGCGACGCAGTCGTGTCTATTATAGAGATAAAAGAAAAATTGGCACAGCAAATCAAGACATGCAATTTCATACGTAATGAGGTAACAAGTGAAATAGAAAAAATCACGGAAAACAGAGTTCAATGCATCATGAAATACAGATATATTTTGGGGATGAGGTGGGAAGAAGTAGCAAATGAAATGGGTCTTTCTGACAAATGGTGTCGGACTTTGCATGATAAATATCTAAACAGTTCAGAATCACCGCATCTCTAATCGAGGGAGAAAATTGCTGTTATTAAATTATATATTGTCGATTGTGTTGAAATGTGGTAAAATATTTTATAAAAAAGACATGAGAATGCAAAGAGAGTCACTAGAAGGATGTCGAAGCATGAGAACCTATGAAGTTCTTTTGATTGCTCGATATATTATTGAGCATGAATTTAAGTGCAATCGGTCAGTAAGCAATCTTCGCTTGCAAAAACTGTTGTATTTTGTTCAACTATACTTTTTGATGTGTAGGAATACTCCTTGTTTTAATGCAAAAATGGAAGCTTGGGATTTTGGGCCGGTAGTCCCGGAAGTTTATCATAAGTATAAAAGATTCGGCAGCATGATCATTCAAGAGATCGACCATTCGGCTCACAGTGAAATAAGCGCTGACGATCGTATACTGATTGACGATATGCTGGATGAATGTGCGAATAAAACAACACGAGACCTTGTCGAAATAACTCACCAACAGTCTCCATGGAAAAACGCCTATAGGAACCCTATCACGAATGAAATACCTTTAGATTCCATTCGTGAATTGGTTTCTAAGGTGGGATAAGTGTTCAAAATGAATAGGAACTTTCTGAATAATATCAAGAGCAAATTTCATAGAAATAAACAAACCAAAGCAGAACACAAAGAGGAGAAATCCGTCAACAACGAGAAGGCTCCAAACAAACTATTCAAGAGCGACGAAAGTGAACAAAGTGCTGCAGAATTCCATGCTCTAAATGATGACCCATCTGTTCACGAAAATTCAGAAATGCAAACTGCTGCCATGATTTTATGCCAACAATTGAATTATCCAAGCACGGATTTTGATGGGCAAGCATGGATTAAGCGACTAAACGATCATGGTGAAAACGAATCTTTCCGACTCAGCTATTTCTGTATAACGCAGTATGTTTTTGAGAATGATGTCGAAGATAGCAATTCTGGTTTTCTGACAAATCTGGGGACCTGTGTTGACGTTGCAAGAAAAATCTACAATCAAAATCCGGAAAAACTTCGTGTTTATAAGATGGCTATAAAATTTGAGGATCATGTAAACCTTGCCATCCAACAAAAGCACCTCGTAAAGAAAACACAGAAGGCGATGGTTCGAGAAGTCGATAATGTTATTGCGCCCAGAATAAACGAAATAACAAAAGAGATGACTTCACAACTTGTCGGAATGGTAGCATTATTCACAGCTCTTTCTTTTATTGTATTTGGTGCAATTTCTTCGTTAGAAGGTATTATGGACGCTCTGGGGCGAGCAACCGAAAATACCGATTCAATATTACCACCTATGATTGTAGCCATCGCTTGGTCCTTTTGTGTAATGAATTTGCTTTACTGCTTTATGTATTTTATTATTCGGGTTACCAATCTAAATAAGCCTGTAGATGAAAAAGCCAAAAATGTCGTCCAACGTTACCCGGTAGTTTTTCTGACAAACTACATTTTGCTTGCCTTGTTTTTGATATTTGGGGCATTTTGGTTTGCGGAATGCAATGGAATTGGGAAGAGCATTTTCACGTTGGCCATAGAAAATGATAGTCGCACTGCAGTTATAGGCATTGCATCGATTGTACTGGCACTTGTAATCCTAGGGGGCATTCTTCTCCGGCAATTTAAAAAATAAAAAGCAAGAAATAGTGTGGAGTTCCTTGTAATTCCATCCGACTTATTATATTCTTATATTATCAAAAGCCGCAGAGACAAAGAATCTCTGCGGCTTTTGTGCTGATGCTTTGTATAAGCAAACCGACTCCCGCAGCATGAGGACTGCGTGGATAGAGAGCAGCCGCTACCGCTCCTCACGTCGTTGCGTATAAAACTCCGGCCGAAAGACCGGCATTTTTTATACCCATCTATTTCCCGGCGGGCTTCCCGCCTACCACAGAACAGGAGGTATTTCCATGGATTACAGCAAACTCAATCCCTATCCCAGCCCGGCGGATTTGGATCGTGCAGCCGATCATCTACAGTGTGGTGTCAGCCTGGTGGATGCGGTACATACCGCCATGACGGAAAGTCATGACGACCCATCCAGCTATACCGACGCGCTACTGGGATCCATCCTGTATCTGGAACAGGTGGCCAAGGAGCTGAGTGACCTCATTTACCAGCGAGGGGAGGATACCGATGCCTGCCACCCCCGCTGATGCCATGACCTACGAAGAGACCGTCCACTGGCTGCGCCGCTACCAGGAGAGCCTGCGCCAGGAGCAGGAACTGGCCAAAGAGGTGGAGCAGCTGCAAAGCGAGGCCTGCCGGATGACGCCGCTGCTCTCGGGGATGCCTGGCGGCGGATCGGACGGGCAGGGCCTGCCCCGGGCCGTGGAGCGCATCCTGGCCGCCAAGCAGGACCTGCAGGCCCAGATTGAGCAGGGCTGCACCATCCGCCGGGAGGTGAGCGACGCCACCCGGCAGATCCCCCACCCGCGGGATCAGGAGATTCTGCGCCGGCGGTATCTCCTGGGGCAGCGCTGGGAAGAGATTGCTGTGGAGATGCACATTGAGCTGCGCTGGGTCTACCGGCGGCACCGGCAGGCCGTCACCCTTTTGACCATGGAAAGCCACTGTCAAAAGGGCTACAATGGTAGCGTGGACAGTTGAAAAGAAGCCATAGACTTCTTCCGGGCTTGTGTAAACGACTCCTAGGGGCATGGATCCAGCGCACGGCGCCGCCCCGTATATGGATCCCGGCCGGCTGAGATGCCGGCTTTTCCATTTTCACAAGGAGGGACACCATGGAGTACAAGGAACGGATTCACTGGCTGGGCCGGTATCAGGACTGTCTGCACCAGCAGGAGATGCTGCGCAGCCGGATCCTGGCCGCCCGGGACCGTGCCACCTCGTTGCAACAGGCGCTCTCCCCCATCTCGGTGCAGAGCAGTCACCTGGGCAGCAGCATCGAGAAGGCCATCGAAACGGTGGAGTCCTTTCAGAACCGCCTGGCCCAGATGGTTGTGCGCAACGAGCAGACCCTCTATGAGATCGAAAGCGCCATCAGTGCCCTGCCCTGTCCCGAAAGCAGCATCCTGGGCATGCGCTACATCGACGGCAAGACCTTCCAGGAAATTGCCGACAAGATGAATCTGGTGCCGCGCCGCGTCTACCAGATCCACCAGAAGGGCGTCCTGCTGCTGGACACCCCCGAATATATGCCGGACGCCCTCGCATAAGGAAGCCCCGGCCCCAACCCCGGCACGCGGGAGAGTCTCACACACGGTTTGACCAAGACGCTCCGTCCTGCGCTGCCGGGATTTTTATTACCGTTTCGTTTTGTCTCCACAGGCAAAACTTGTCAATATCACCTTGATTTGCTAGAATGAAGTCGAGGTGAGTACCATGCCAGAGGATAAGAAACGTACTTTTGATGACGACGACCTGTTTCAGCGTAAGCCTTACGCGGATTTTCTGAAAAATCTCATCCTGAACTGCGACAACTACCACCGGGATGATGACGTAAAAGCCTACACCATTGCCCTGGATTCCCCCTGGGGTACCGGCAAGAGCGTTTTCCTCGAAAAGTTCGAAGCCATGCTGGAGCAGGACTGCCAAGACCAACTCCGTGTGGTACATTACAATGCCTGGGAAAACGACTTCTGGGACAACGCCTTTGAGCCTTTTGCCGATGCGGTCTTTTCCCATCCGTTGTTTGCCTCTCCCCTTGCAGATCAGACCAAAAACCGCTCTGTGGAAAAGTTTGGAATAGCCATGAAACACTTGGCGGTGGCATTTACCAAAAAACAGCTGGAAAACTATTTTGATTCCGAACAACTTGCAGAAGCAGGTAGTGCGCTGGCTGGAGCTGTAGGGAATTATGTATCATCAGACCCAAATGCCGTCAGTCCTGCATACAGTGCTTACAAAAAGAACCTCCAAGAAATGCAGGCTGCTATGGAAACCGTGCTGCAGGAATCCATTCCGGACGGCAAGCTGGTTATTATTATAGATGAACTGGATCGTTGCCGCCCCACCTTTGCCATCGAGACGCTGGAAATCGTGAAGCACGTCATGGATGTGCCAAATGTGGTTTATCTGTTCGCGTTAGACGTCCAGCAACTGGGTGCTGCAATCAAAAAGGTGTACGGAGCGGAAACCGACGCCACCGGATACCTGATGCGTTTTTTCAGCTACTATGCAAGGCTGCCGGGATCCTTTTCCCAAAACATAGTGGTTATAGAAAAGGCCGTGAAATTTGCCGGATTACACGTATATGCTGATCAAAAAGAGTATAACCAGTTTCTGAGTGATCTACTCAACGTTGCACTGCTTTTATCGCTGAACCTACGTGATATAGAAACGGTATGCAAGGTGTACGGTATGATGGGAAAAGCTTTCTTGTCAGCCTATGAAAACAGTCACGCCTATTTGTTATATTGGCTTCTATTATGTTGTAAATATAAAAATCCTCCACTTTTTGACTCTTGGATTCAGGATTCTCTTGCCGGAATCGCATATCCTTTCTCGGAAAAAATCCAAAAAAAGATACCAACTAACATTTTGGTTGCAATGCAAAAGGCCAGGGATCCACTGCAGCTTAAGTATTTATCACTAAAAGTCAAGTTGGATTCTTGCGATACAACTCAGCTCGCAGAAATTCATGTTTTCGTAGACGAAATTCAGGAAGATTGCATTAGAATATCAAATTCTAAGCCAGGCTTGGGAGTGCGCAGCTTGTACGACATCGGAAAGCAAGGGAATTTATCAGAAATACTGTTTTATCAGGACCTTCTTCGCTGGGAAGAAATCAAAAATCTAACCTTGAAGCAGTACCTATCTAACCAACTGGAAATGTTCACCTTCCTCCCCACCATCGAATAACCTTTTGCCCACCGCCCCCGGCGGCGGGCATTTTTCTTGCCCGCCCCCCTGCCGGTTTTCCACCGGGGCGGGTTTCATTTTGTCACCCTCCCCTCCCGATCACAGAAAGGCCCGCGATGACCAATCCTCGCTATGCCAACGGAGCCCTGCGCCGCAAATACCGGGCCAGGTTCCGGGCCATGGGCTGCCCATGCGGCATCTGTCAGGGCAGGCTCGGACCAATCCACTACGACGAGCCCTCGGACGCCCAGCATCCGCTGTCCTTTGTCATTGATGAGATCAAACCGGTTTCCAAATGGAGGCAGTTCGGCTATCCTTCGGCGCGCGCCGCAGCAGAGGACTGGCACAACCTGCAGGCAGCACATTACTATTGCAATGCCAAGAAGGGGGACAGCACAGAGCCGGAAAAAATCCGTCCGGCCAAAACCTATTTTGTCCGGGACGGCGACTGGTGAAAGCGGGGGTGGGCAGGGCCCCCTCCCCGGTCCCCGGGGCGACCTCGTAGACGTCCAGCGCCGATTTACACACAGGGAAATTTCAAAGGGGGGTCCGCCATGAAAATGAAGAGCGCCACCGCCAAAGGCGACCGGCTCCAGCAGCTCAAAATCCTGGCGGGCATCCTGGCCCAGAACATCGACGACTGCGAAGATCTGCGGGCCTTGCCGCAGCTGGCCAAACAGTACCGGGAAACCATCCGGGAGATTGAGGAGCTGGAAGGAGCACAGAACCATGGCGACGAAATCGGCGAGATCCTCGCCCAGCGGCAGGCTGATGGGAAGCCAGGAGCCGTCCGAGCGGATCGCACCGCCCTACCAAACCACTGACGGCCCGGACGCCGTCCGGCTGCTCCGGGTGGTGGACGTTCTGCTGGATCCCTGGCAGGACGACATTCTCTGCGATTGGATGGGGCGGGACCCCGCCGGCCATTGGGCCGCGCCATCCGGCGGGGGCAGTGTCCCGCGCCAGAACGGCAAAACGCTGGTGATCCAGGGGCGCGCCATTGCCGGGATGATCCTCTTCAACGAGAAAGTCCTCTACACATCCCACCTGCAAAAGACCTCCACCGAAACCTTCAACGAGATGCGGGATTGCTTTGAGCACCCCAAACTCAAGCCCTATGTGAAGGATATCAAGAATGCCCTGGGCCGAGAGGAGATCATCCTTAAAAGCGGGGCGCGCATCAAGTTTCTGGCCCGCACCCGCAACGGCGGCCGTGGCCAGCACGGGGATCTTTTGATCTTCGACGAAGCCCAGGAACTGGACGAAACGGCCCAGGGGTCTTTCCTGCCGGCCATCTCGGCCAGCCTGAACCCGCAAACTCTCTATGTGGGCACCCCTCCCGGGCCGGACGTAACCGGAACGGTATTCCGGGAGTTGCGGCATCGGGCCTTGGAGGGAAAATCCAAACGGACGGCCTGGTTTGAATTTTCAGTACCGGAGATCGGGGATATCCACGACCCAAAGCGATGGGCCGCCGCCAACCCGGCCTTGGGGCGGCGCATCCAGCTTTCCACCATTGCGGGGGAAGCCGAGCAGATGGACGCCGACACCTTTGCCCGGGAGCGGCTGGGCTGGTGGACACCGGTCCGCACCGAGCAAGTCGACCACGCACTGGACGCAGGCGCCTGGGACCGCTGCGCCAGCGATGCTCCCAAGCCAGAGGGCAAAACCGCCTACGGAGTCAAGTTTGCCTCCGATGGCAGCGCCGTCTGCCTGTGCGGGGCGGTTATTCCCAAGGTGGGCCCGGCCCGGATTTCCCTGATTGAGCTGCAGCCCGGCGGGCGCGGCATCGCCTGGCTGGCGGACTGGCTGAATACCCGGTACGGACGTGCCAGCTGTGTTGTGATCGACGGGCGAGGCGGCGCAGACGTACTGGTGGACAGAATCCAGGATACCTGGAGAGCCAAAAACTCTGTGATACGGCCCTCCGCCCGGGATGTGGTGGCCGCAGCCGCAATGCTCACCACCTGTGTCAGTGAGGGCAGCCTCACCTGGTACCGGCCGCAGGAAGCGCTGCGGGAAAGTGCCGTGAAGGCCGTCCACCGTCCCATCGGCGGCGGCACCGGGTTTGGCGGGGACAACAGCCTTCCCATCGAGGCCTGTTCCCTGGCCTTATGGGGCGCCAAGACAAGCCGGCGTGACCCGACCCGTAGAATGCGCATTGGATAAAGGAGCAAACCCATGAATCATCTGAATTTTGGCATCGTCCAGGGGCTGCACGAAGAAGAGCTGCGCATGTTGCACGAGCTGGCCGCCGTGTATGAATACCATCAGAGCCGAAATGCAGTAAAAGATAAGTACTATGAAGGCCATGTGACCCTGCAGGACGTCAATCTGGGCATTGCCCTTCCGAACGGTCTGAGGCAGATCGAAGTCGGGTGCAACTGGGGACAAAAGGCGGTGGACGCGTTGGCCTGCCGCAGTATGTTTGACGGTTTTGTAGGGCAAGGACAGGCTGCGGACACCGTGAGCCGCCTGGTAGAAGGTAACCGGCTGCTGGCTGAATACGGCAAGGCCTGCCGTGATGAGCTGAAATACGGCTGTGTATTCGCCACCCTTTCCGCGGACGATGCACTGGGCTGCCGGATTCGTTTTCACTCCCCTGCCGCTGCAGCCGCTTTGTGGAGCGGCGAGAAAGGCCGCATCGATTGCGGTCTGGCCATCATTGACACCGTGCCGGATGAAAAACAGGCGGACAGCTGGCGCCCCCACATCATCAACCTGTATACAGAGGATGCCGTGATTGTTTTGACCTTGCAGGATGGCGTCTGGATGGCAGCGCGGCACCCCCACAAGATGGGACGTCCCCTGATGGAACCGCTGATCTGGAACGCCACCAACGGAAAGCCCTTCGGGCGTTCCCGCCTGAAGCGGGCGATCCGGTCCCTCATCGATGACTATATCCGGATTGTGGCCAACGCCACCATTGCGCTGGAGTTCGACACCACGCCCCAGAAATACCTTCTCGGCGTGACCGATGAGCAGTACGACGCCGTGGTCTCGAACAAATTCAAGCAGTACATCGGCAACATCCTTGCCGCCACCAGCAACCCCGATACCGGAGAGAATCCGGTGTTCGGACAGCTGGCCCAGGGAAGCATGCAGCCCCATGTGGACAAGATGCGGATGACGGCCACCCAGTTTTCGGCAGCTACCGGGCTGACCATCACCGACGTTGGCATCGTCAACGATGCCAATCCTACCAGCAGCGATGCCATCCTGGCCCAGAGTCAGACGCTGGTGCTCATGGCCCAGCAGCTGAACACCGGCAACGGCGCAGCGCTGCGAACCATCATTCAGATGGCGCAGGCCATTGTGCGCAACGTTTCCCTTGCGGATCTGAGCCAGGAAGAGCTCGATATCATGGCCCACTTCAAGAACCCGGCCATGCCCAGCGTGGCGGTAACAGCGGACGCCGCCATCAAGATCGCCTCGGCCCGGCAGGAATTTGCCAGCACTGATACCTTTCTGGAAATGATCGGCTTCGATCAGGCGGACATCCGCCGCATCAAGGAGCAGGAACAGCGGGTCCGCGGCCAGCGGCTGCTGGTTGAGGTGGAGAATGAAAATCACGGAGAAAACCTGGGTTGACTACATCACCCGCCTGGCCCGCCTGCATGAGGAAGCAGGGCGCAAGATGGCCGCCTATCTGAGCCGGTATGGCACCCAGGACGCCGACGCGCTGATTGCCTATGCCGCCGCGCTGGTGCAGAAATACGGAGAAGGGTGCGCTGAGCTTGCCTGCCAGATGTACGACGCACTGGCCGCACTTTCCGGGGCCAATCTTCCGCCGGCGGAACCTGCCTTGCCCGCCGATTACGGGGAAACCGCCAAGATGGTAAACGGGACAAGGCAGAGTCCCCCGCTGCTTCAAGGAGGTGTCAGCCGGCTGGTTAAGCGGGCCGGCGCGGACACCACGCTGAAAAACGCCATCCGGGACGGTGCCCAGTGGGCTTGGGTGCCCCATGGGGATACCTGCCCGTTCTGCATCGCGCTGGCTAGCCGGGGATGGCAGAAGGCCAGCAAAAAGGCCCTGGCAGGCGACCACGCCCAGCATATCCACGCCCATTGCGATTGTACCTACGCCGTCCGGTTTGACAGCCGCACCACAGTGGCCGGTTATGATCCGGATGCCTATCTGGCACAATATACCGCTGCCGGCGGGGATATCAATGCCATGCGCCGGGCACAGTATGCGCAGGACAAGGACAGAATCACTCTGCAGAAACGGACGGCCTATGCAGCGCGGAAGTTGCGGGAAGGCAGCCTTGGTGGTATACTGAAGGAAATCAACGGCCGCCATCTTCCCATCACCCAGAATTCGTTGGAGGCCGTCACGCCGTTTGCCTGCCGAACCCTGGATGAAGCCGGACAGCAGGCCCTGGCACAAGCGCACCGGCAGCTGCTGCAGGATGTTTCCGCCCGACCGGCCGGCACCGAAGCGGCCCGATGCTACGGGATGGATATGCAGCCGCTGGGGCAAACTGTTTTCGGCGATCGCCCGGGCAGGGTGCGCATCCCGGATCGGGAGGTACCCTACATAGCGGCGCACACCCACCCAAGCGGGCTGACCTTCTCGCCGTCCGATATCCGCCGGTTTGCCCTACGGGAGAATATGCGGATGCTGACGGCGGTGGGCAATGACGGGACCGTGTATGCAATCGAGAAAACGGCACAGTTTGACCGGAGCGGTCTGCTTGCCCTGTTCCGCGATTCTGAGATCCGCCTGGCAGCAGCGAAAGACACGAAAGAACTTCAGGAAACTATGCAGCAATTTTTGAAGGAGGCGAAACAGTATGGCGCGAACTTTTACGCCGGAAGAGATCGCTGAGATGAAAGCCTTCTTGCAGGCGCACCCACCTGACCCGGCTTACGATGAGGAGGACGAACTGTTCGAAAACTTCCGCCGGAGGAATTCAAAGCCCGCTGCGTACGGGATATTCTGGAAAACCTGGGCGAGCTGCCCACATCCAACAACTGAACCCCCAAAGCACGATGCAGACCGCACCGTGCTTTTTTCATGCAAAAATTAAGGAGACAGACGATGGAACTGAAAGACACCGTAAAAGGTATGATGAGTGCCGACTACAAAAAGCGGGCGGCGGCCGAGTATCACCAGACCAAAATCCGTTATGAGCGGCTCAAAAAGCTGAACACCAGAATGGAGGCAAAAGCAGTTTGCACGTCCAGTGCGGTCGAGCCCCGGCTGGACGGCACGCCCTCGTGTCTGCTGCGTGAACAGCAGCGCATTATGGGAGAGTATCTTCATATTCTGGAACTTCGGGCGGAGATTGAAGAAATCCCCCTCTGATTTTCAGTATGCGCTTTTGCACTCGACTGCAAAGGCGCCTTTTTATGCCCACCGAGCCCGCAAGAAGGCCCGGCGGGCACTTTTTGTACCAAAATTTGCCCGGCACGGCGTAAAACTGTACAGCCCGTGGGAGCGACCCCGCAAAAAGCGCAGGGCGGAAAGGACCGAAGATGAAACGTGAAGAGGTAAAAGGCATTATCCCCGGCATTACCGACGAACAGCTGCAACAGGTCATGGATCTGCACGGTGCGGACATCGAACGCCAAAAACAGACCATCACCACCCTGACCGCCGAGCGGGACACCGCCCGCACCCAGTTGGAGGATGCCAACACCAAACTGGAAGGGTTCGACCCCGAATGGAAACAGAAAGCGCAGCAGGCCCAGCAGCAGGCAGACCGGCAGGTCCAGGATCTGAAATCCCGCTATGCCGAGGCCAACGCAGCGGCCGGGCTCCAGTTCACCAGCACGGGCGCCCGCAAAGCCTTCCTGGCAGCCCTGGCGGAAAGAAAGCTGCCGGTGCAGGAGGATGGCACGCTGCTGGGCTTTGATGACTATGTGGCGTCCTATAAAAAGACCGACCCCGGCACCTTTGTTGCCGAAGGCTACCCCAAGGTAAAGGACGGCGGAGACCCCCTCAGAACCCCGCATGGAGCCACCCGCGACCAGTTTGCGGCATGGTTCAATGAAGTGATGAAGTAAAGGAGAAACATTATGGCATCCATCGACATCAACCGCACGACTACCGTTTCGCTGCCCGGTGCAGTTTCCAGCGAAATTCTGCAGAAAACCCAGGAGGCCTCCGCCGTTATGGCACTGGCCAAGAAGATTCCGCTGCCCGGCCTTGGCACCACCATCCCGATCATCACCGGTGACCCCGAAGCCGGCTGGGTCGGAGAAACTGAACTCAAACCCGTCAAGCGCGGCACCCTGGCCACCAAGCAGATGACCCCCTACACCCTGTCGGTCATCGTTCCCTTTTCCAACCAGTTCCGGCGTGATGTGCCCGCCCTGTATGACCAGATGAAGGAACGTCTTCCCGGCGCGCTGGCCAAGAAGTTTGACCAGACGGTGTTTGGCGTTGTGGACGCCCCCGGTTCCAACTTCGATACCCTGAAGGATTGCACCGCCCAGAGCATCCTGACCAACGCCTATGGCGGCTTGGTGGCGGCGGACGCTGACATTGCGGACCACGACGGCATCCTCAACGGTTTTGTGCTGGCCCCCAAGGGCAAAGCCCTGCTGCTGAACGCCACCGACAAGAACGGCCGGCCGCTTTTCATCAACAACGTGGCCGAAGGGGCCGTGCCTATGATTCTGGGCGCGCCGGTCCGCCAGAGCAAGGGAGCCTACACCGCAGAAACCGCCTCCGCCGATGCCGTCGTGGGCTTTGCCGGCGACTGGACCCAGGCCGTGTACGGTACGGTGGAGGATGTGCAGATTGCCATTGCCGACCAGGCAACCCTGAAAGACGGTGAAAGCACCATCAATCTGTTCCAGCAGAATATGTTTGCGATTCGCGCCGAGATCGAGATCGGTTTCCGCTGTGATACCACCGTCTTCAACAAGCTCACCGGCACGGCCAAGACGGGAGGCTGAGTATGCAGGAATTTATCCACAGCCTGACCGGCACCCGGATGTTTGTGGCCGATGACCGTGTGGAGGAATACCGGGCTGCCGGACACCGCCCCATCATCCCCGACAAAGAAAACCGGGACAACGCCACCCGCTCCGACGAGACCAAGCCGGAAGAAACCGCACAATCTGCATCGGAGAGCCATGGGAATCCCAAGGTGTTGCAAACCCAGAAGCCGCCCGCCAGGAAGTCCGCCACCGCACAGAAACCGAAAAGCACCGCAAAAGCATGAGGTCTTTCCATGAAATATGCCGAAATTGAAGATGTGGAGCTGACCTATCGGAAACTGAGGCAGGAGGAGTGGTTTCCATGCTCAGCCTACTTGGAGGAAGCCGCCCTCCTCATCGACGCTTACAATCCCCAGGCGGACCCCGACCGTAAAAAGCTGGTCACCCTGCGTATGGTGCGGCGCCAGTTGGATGCCAACAATTCGGAAGCCATCTCCTACCCCACCGGCGCCACACAGGGGTCCGCCTCCGCTTTTGGGTACTCCCAGAGCTGGACGGTGTCCGGCGGTTCGGTGGGTGAATTGTACCTTTCCAAACTGGAAAAGCGGCTGCTGGGCGTGGGCAACCGGATTGGATGCTGCAATCCTTTGGAGGTGCTGCGCCAATGATCCACGGCATTTCGGTAACCCTATACGAGCCGATGGAAACGGGAAAGGATGCCTTCGGTGCCCCCATCCTGGAAGAAACACCCGTGACGGTCCCAAACGTTCTCATCGGGGAACCCTCCACCGAGGATCTGGTCAACGAGCTGCAGCTCTCCGGTAAACGCCTGGCCTACACGCTGGGCATTCCCAAGGGGGACTCCCACAACTGGCAGGATGCGACGGTGGAGTTTTTCGGCCAGAGATTCCGCACCTACGGCGATGTGACGCAGGGCATCGAAAAGATGGTCCCGCTGTGCTGGAACAAGAAAGTGAAGGTGGAGCGCTATGGCTAAACCGATGCGCATCAAGTTAAACCGCAAGGGGGTGCGCCAGCTGCTCCAAAGCCGGGAACTGCTGGACACCTGCGTGGAGCTGGCGCAGGATGCTGCCGCCCGGGCCGGTACCGGCTATGAAGCGGACCAGGGGCATGTGGGCCAGACCCGCGTATCTGCCCGGGTGTTTCCCTCCTCGGCGGCCGCCCGGCAGGACAACTACCGCAACAACACGCTGCTGAAGGTATTTGGCACCGGCCTGAAGGTGAGAAAATGATTGAGAAAACCATCCTGGACCACCTCTCGGCCTCGCTGGAGGTAGCCTGCGGCATGGAGGTGCCGGCCAACGCGCCGGCCTCTTTCGTCGTGCTGGAAAAAACCGGCACCAGCCGCAAGAACCGGATCGGCACGGCCATTTTGGCGGTGCAGTCCTACGCCTCCACCCTGTACGAGGCTGCTTGCCTGAACGAGCGGGTGAAAACCGCCATGGACGGGGCCGCTGTGCTGCCCGGTGTTGCCGCGGTGCACCTGAACAGCGATTACAATTTCACCGACACAGCCTCCAAACGCTATCGCTACCAGGCCGTGTTTGACGTGACCTACTATGAATCCTGAAAGGAGACCCTATGTCTGCTACCAAAAATTCGGTGTCCAATGTAACCACCGGCAAGCCCAAGATCGGTGGTTCGGTCTTCCGTGCCCCGGCGGGCAGCACGCTTCCCAAGGACGCCACCAGTGCGCTGGATGCCGCCTTCCAGAACCTGGGGTATATCTCGGAGGACGGGGTGACCAACGCCACCTCTATCGAGAGCGAGGAAATCAAGGCCTGGGGCGGCGATACCGTAGCCCAGCCCCAGACCGGCAAGACCGATACCTTCCAGATGACGATGATCGAGAGTCTGAACGTGGAAGCCCTGAAGGCCTATTTCGGTGACGACAATGTGACCGGCACCAGCCTGCAGACCGGCATCACGGTGAAGTGCAACGCCAAGGAGCTGGAAGCCGCCGCCTGGGTCATCGAGATGATTGCCACCGGCAACATTCCCCACCGCATTGTCATCCCCAACGCCAAGCCCAGCGAACTGGAGGACATCACCTATGTGGACAACGAGGCTGCCGGCCTGGGCATGACGCTGGCCGCCCTGCCCGATGAGGAGGGCAACACCCACTACGAATATATCGGCGGTACGGCCGGTTGAGGAGGAACGTAATGAACATCACCACGAAGTCCGGCTTTTGCTGCGAGATCGACCCCGAAGTGCTCAATAACATGGAGCTGGTGGACGCACTGGCCGAGGTGCAAAACGGCAACAGCCTGGCCTATCCCACGGTCTGTCTGCTGACCCTCGGCAAG
>OGYQ01001192.1_pt1 | contig 15146 bp, 17 predicted proteins | sample 1576641 | NCBI WGS metagenome assembly OGYQ01 (sample SAMEA3541476, study PRJEB24748) | human gut metagenome | biome: human gut; feature: human-associated habitat; material: faeces | place: China | collected 2012
TGGTTCCCGCAGCCAGTCTGATCTGGATCACAAAGCTTGTATTTGGCGATGTGGCTTTTATTGATTATGAGTCCAGAAAAGAGGCAGAGGCGAAAAAGAAAGGATGGAAGTAGATGAATTACGCGAGACCTAAAATTGCAGAATCTGCAAAGATTGCGAAGGAAACTGTTCTGCTTGGAAATATTACGATCGGAGAGGAGTCCACAGTACTTTTCTTTACGGTTATGAGAGCAGAGGGAGAAGAATCCATTGTGATCGGAAAACGCAGCAATGTTCAGGAAAACTGTACCATTCACGTAGATGAAGGAAAGAGTGTAAAAATAGGAGATGGTGTAACCATCGGTCACAATGCGGTCATCCACGGATGTGAGATCGGAGACCATACACTGATCGGTATGGGATCCATCATTATGGATGGTGCAAAGATTGGAAAAGGATGTTTGATCGGAGCTGGAAGCCTGGTAACACAAAACGTGGAAATACCGGATGGCATGCTGGTAATGGGAAGCCCTGCCAGAGTAAAGCGTCCGCTGACAGAAGAAGAAAAGAAGTATATCAATGACAGTGTTCCGGAGTATATTGAAGTGGGAAATATGCTGAGAGAAGACGGAGTACTGTAATTCAGAACAGTCAGGGTGAGGAAAAGTATGAAATATAAAAAGTGTCCGATCTGTGATGAGAAATTAAGAAACGGAATCTGTCCGGTCTGCGGATATGATTTTAAGAGGCTGGAAAAAAAGGAAGTACAGCAGGACCGCCACTGGGATGTGCTGGAACAGGATTCCAGGACAAAAAAACCGGTTTTTGCCCATGAAGAAAAGAAATGCGGAAAAAAGAAAAAGTCTTCAAAACGGACAAATTCCTATAAACGGCAGGACTCTTATAAAAGGAAGACAGGGAGAAAGAGCACCGGGGGAAACAGGAAAACCGGCCTGATCCTTCTTGTGGTGATCATCCTGCTGGCTTCCGGTCTCCTGCCTGCATTGGGCAGCATGGTATTTCAGGGAGTTTCGGACATAAAAAACGAAATTCAGTACCGGCTGTTTGATAAGGCCAGCTCGGATGAGACGGGAGAAGCGGATCCTTATAAAAATACGACGTATGCACTGGATACGGAGGGGGAACATTTTGATACAGAGCTGACGGCAGGGGAATATCTGGCTGGTGTGGATCTTCCGGAAGGAATTTATAAGGTATCAATCCAGGAAGGCAAAACAGCGCTGCTTGTAAGAAACCAGAAACAGAGCATCAATATCTATGATTTTTACAGGTCAGATGCTGAGAAGGACGATGATTTTTATAAAAAATCAGAAGAGATCCGGCTGTATCGGGGAACTTATTTAAGAATTGACGGTGCAGGGACCATGCGGTTTGAGACGGACAGCGCAAAGGATGAATATGAACTGACGGCGAATCCGCTGAAGGAAAATGTCGCTGTAAAAGGGACGATGACCGCGGGAAAGGATTTTCCGGCAGGTTCCTATGACATTGTCTGCAAAAAGAACCGGGGTACTGTGCAGACCGTTTATCAGATTACAAAAGACGGCGCAGAGTACACGACAGATTATAATATGATCGCCAGCGGCGGTAATGATGTATGGGGAGATCCGGAAAGGTATCTCCAGGTGTATTTTTATAAAGGAATGAAGATCAAAGTGCCGGATGATATGGAAGTGGAACTGGAGCCGTCTGTGTATACCCGCCCTGAGCATGCAGAAGAATACCGGTTTTATGAGCAGCTGAATGGAAATTGACGGGATACGGCTTGAAAAAACAAAAGGAGTATGATACATTTAATAATATTGAAATATCCGGAGCAATGAGGCTCCGGCGGGCTGTACCGTGGAATTGAGATTCTGCCCCGAGGCACCAATGGCCCCGGGGCTTTTTCTTAGAAAACGGATGAAACGCGGCAGAAGATGAAGGAGGAAAAAACATGGCAAATCATATTGATGATGAAACGATCGAATATGTCGGAATCCTTGCCAAACTGGAATTGTCCGGAGAGGAGAAGGAACAGGCAAAGAAAGATATGGAAAGCATGCTGGATTATGTGGATAAATTAAATGAACTGGATACCAGCGGAGTGGAACCGATGTCTCATGTATTTCCGGTGCGCAACGTATTTCGTGAAGATGTGGTGACCAATGGAGATGGAAGCAAAGATACACTGGCGAATGCGCCAGAGGCACAGGACAATTCTTTTGTAGTGCCGAGAACGATCATATAGGAGGCGGGACATGAGTATTTTAGATTGCACTGCCCTGGAACTGGGCAGAAAGATAAAAGACGGAGAAATAACCGCTGTGGAGGCGACAAAGGCTGCCCTGCAACAGATTAAGGCAGTGGAAGACCAGGTTCATGGGTTTGTATCTTATGATGAAGAAAGCGCCTTGAAGAGAGCGGAAGAAGTACAGAAAGGAATCGAAGAAGGAATATATGCCGGCCCTCTGGCAGGAGTGCCGATGGCTGTGAAAGATAATATCTGCACAAAAGGATATACAACAACCTGCAGTTCCAAGATTCTTGAGAATTTTGTGCCGACGTATTCTGCGCAGGCAGTGGAAAATCTCATAAAAGAAGGAGTTATATTCCTTGGGAAGACAAACATGGACGAGTTTGCCATGGGAAGCACAACAGAAACTTCAGCTTTTGGAGAGACAAAGAATCCATGGGATCTGGAAAAAGTTCCGGGAGGTTCTTCCGGAGGATCCGCGGCAGCAGTTGCATCCAATGAATGTTTTATGGCTCTGGGATCTGATACTGGAGGATCCATTCGTCAGCCGGCGTCTTACTGCGGTGTGACCGGAATGAAGCCAACCTACGGCACTGTTTCAAGATATGGACTGATCGCTTACGGTTCCTCTCTGGATCAGATCGGGCCAATCGCGAAAAATGTGTCAGACTGCGCGGCTCTGCTGGAAGTGATCGCGTCTCATGATCCGAAGGATTCCACATCGATTGAGAGAGACGATTATGACTTTACGTCAGCTCTGGTAGATGATGTAAAAGGAATGAAGATCGGAATTCCAAAAGATTACTTCGGAGAAGGACTGGATCCTGAGGTAAAAGACGCAGTGCTGGCAGCGGCAAAAGTTCTGGAAGAAAAGGGCGCTGTGGTAGAAGAATTTGATCTTGGGCTGGTAGATTATGCAATCCCTGCTTATTATGTTATTGCGGCAGCGGAGGCAAGTTCCAACCTTTCAAGATTTGACGGAGTAAAATACGGATACCGGGCAAAGGATTATGAAGGGCTTCATAACATGTACAAAAAGACCAGATCTGAAGGATTTGGAGCGGAAGTAAAACGACGGATCATGCTGGGATCTTTTGTGCTGAGTTCCGGATATTATGATGCGTATTATCTGAAAGCGTTAAGAACGAAAGCGCTGATCAAAAAAGAATTTGACAAGGCATTTGAAACATACGATATGATCTTAGGGCCGGTTGCTCCAACGACGGCACCGAAGCTGGGAGACAGCCTGAGCGATCCGATCAAGATGTATCTGGGAGATATTTATACGATTTCTGTCAATCTGGCAGGACTTCCGGGAATTTCTCTTCCGTGCGGCAGAGATAAGGATGGAATGCCGATCGGACTGCAGCTGATCGGGGACTGTTTCCAGGAGAAAAAGATCATACAGGCGGCTTATACATTCGAGCAGACAAGAGACTATGAAGCTCCAGAGATCGCAAAAGGAGGTGCCGAAGCATGAAAAAGCAGTATGAAGCGGTAATCGGACTGGAAGTCCATGTGGAACTGGCCACAAAGACAAAGATTTTCTGTGGATGCAGCACAGAATTCGGCGGCGCGCCGAATACTCATACATGTCCGGTATGTACCGGTATGCCGGGCTCTCTTCCGGTATTGAACAAACAGGTGGTGGAATATGCTGTAGCAGTGGGACTGGCAGCTGATTGTGAGATTACCCAGAACTGCAAATTTGACCGAAAGAATTATTTCTATCCGGACAATCCGCAGAACTATCAGATTTCCCAGCTGTATCTGCCAATCTGCAGAAATGGAAAAGTGGAAATCGATGTAGATGGGAATAAAAAAGATATCAGAATTCATGAAATCCATATGGAAGAGGACGCAGGAAAGCTGATCCATGATCCATGGACAGGAGATTCTCTTGTTGACTTTAACCGTTCCGGGGTGCCTTTGATCGAGATCGTATCGGAGCCGGATATGCGTTCCGCCGATGAGGTCATCGCCTATCTGGAAAAACTGAGACTGATCATCCAGTATCTGGGAGCTTCTGACTGTAAGCTTCAGGAAGGCTCCATGAGAGCGGATGTAAATCTGTCTGTCAGGGAAGAAGGAGCGGAAGAATTTGGTACAAGAACAGAAATGAAAAACTTAAACTCTTTCAAGGCGATCAAAAGAGCCATTGAAGGGGAGATGGAACGCCAGATCGATCTGATTGAAGCCGGAGAGGAAGTTGTACAGGAAACACGCCGTTGGGATGACACCAAAGGAGAATCCTTTGCCATGCGTTCCAAGGAGGATGCGCAGGACTACCGCTACTTCCCGGATCCTGATCTTGTGCCGGTCGTGATCAGCGATGAGTGGATCGAAAAGATCAAAGCGGCTCAGCCGGAATTCAGAGATGAGAAGAAGGCAAGATACAAAGAGGAATATGATCTTCCGGATTATGATATTGACATCATTACAGGATCCAAACATCTGGCAGATCTGTTTGAGGCAACGATCGCTCTTGGATCAGAGCCGAAGGAAGTATCCAACTGGCTGATGGGAGAGACCATGCGTCTGGTCAACGAGTCAGAAATGGAACTGGATGACGTGGCATTTGCACCGGAACATCTGGCAAAACTGATTGAGATGATCAAAAACAGTGAGATCAACCGTAAGGTTGGAAAAGAAGTCTTTGAAAAGATTTTCAAAGAAAACATTGATCCGGCAGCCTATGTGGAAGAACACGGATTAAAATCCATGAATGATGAGGGCGCGCTCAGGGCAGCCATTGAAGAGATTGTAAAGAATAATCCAAAGTCTGTGGAAGACTATAAATCTGGAAAGAAAAAAGCTATTGGGTTCCTGGTGGGACAGACCATGAAGGCAACCCAGGGGAAAGCGGATCCTGGAATCGTAAACAAAATACTAAACGAAATCCTGGCTCAGATATAAGAAGATACCATGGGACACAAATCTGCGGTTTTGCAGATTTGTGTCCTTTTCTATTGAATTTACGTTTTAAAATCAGTACAATAAGAAATGATAAATAAGAGAAAGGTATTGGATAAAGGGTATGAAAGAATATAAAGGAATTGTATTTTTTGACTATGACGGAACCACTGTGGATGAAGTCGACAGAATCAAGACAGCAACGCCGACAACCGTGGAATCACTGAACAAATTGAAAGAAAACGGATATCTGACCATGCTCTGCTCCGGAAGGACCAAACGTTTCCTGGAAGCGGATATTGACAAATTCCAGGGAGCTATCACATGCAATGGAGCATTTACGGAAGTTGACGGAGAAGTATTCAGGGATATTACCATTCCGGATGAGTTAATGTTTGATGTGATCGATAAATATTTTCCAAGGGATACGATCATTCAGCTGGAGACTCAGGATGTGACTTACTATCTTCACAATGATGCGGAATTTTTCCAGTATTTCTGCCGTCTGTTCAGTCTTCCGGAGAGATGGTACGCGCCTTGGAAGTTCCGTACAAAGGAGAACCATATCAATAAGCTGGTATTAAATTATAAAGATCCAAAAGTATTGGAAGATTTTAAAGAAGAATACAAAGATGTATTCCAGTGTGCAAAGCATGTTCGGGAGAATTTTATTGATATTACATTAAAAGGTGTTACAAAGGGAGATGCGATCGAGGAACTGATCGGGAAGCTTGGAATCGACAGGAAAGATACCTATGCATTTGGCGACGCTGACAATGATGTAGAGATGATGAAAGTGGTAGGAACCGGAGTTGCCATGGGAAGACACAGCGATGCTGTAGGAGAAGTAGCATCTATGGTAACCGGAACTGTAAAAGAAGAAGGCATTACACAGGCATTGGAAAAACTGGGGCTGATATAATGGGAAAATACAGAGGAGTCGTATTGTTTGATTATGACTTTACGACAGTTGATAAAGATGAAGGGGTGCCTGCCGCTTCACCAAAAACGATAGAATCTCTGGAGAGATTAAAAGAAAATGGATATCTGACCATGCTCTGCTCCGGAAGGACCAAACGCTTTCTGGAAGAGGATATTGACAAATTCCAGGGAGCGATTACCTGTAATGGAGCTTATACGGAAATTGAAGGACATCCTGTCCGTGACATCCATATTCCGGAAAATGTGGTGCAGAAAGTGATCCATGAGTATGACACGGAAGAATCCGCTCTCCACCTGGAAACGCAGGATGTTACATATTATATTGAACATGGGCAGGATTTTTATAAAGGATTTCGTATGTTCCTGGATCTTCCGGAACACTGGTTTGCGCCATGGAGCCAGCATAAAGAGGGAGAACATATTACCAAGATTGTCTTAAACTGCACAAAAAAGGAGATTATGGATCGGTTTCGGGAAGAATTCGAAGGGAAGCTGCAGTGTATTCCGCCGTTTGAAGACAAACTGATCATGGATGTTATGTCTGTCGGAATCACAAAAGGAGAAGCGATTAAATATCTGCTGGAGAAATTCGAAATTGATCGAAAAGACAGCTACGCTTTTGGAGATTCTGATAATGATGTGGAGATGCTTCGAGCTGTGGGCACCGGCGTGGTCATGGGAAAACACAGCAAGGCAGCAGGTGAAGCAGCGACAATGTTTACAGGAACCGTAAAAGAAGAAGGCATTACCACAGGACTGGAAAGGTTAGGATTGATCTGATATGGCAAAAATAATATTTGATCTGGATGATACTCTGTATGATCTGATGGAGCCGTTTCAGAAGGCTCACGAAGAAGTATTTGGAGATAAGACCGGCGCAGACTGTGAGAAACTGTTTATGGCGTCCAGGATTTACAGCGATGAAGCGTTCTATCTGGTAAGAGACGGAAAACTGCCGAAAGAGGAGGAGTTTGCTTATCGAATTCAAAAGACATATCAGGAGGCGGGGCTGAATCCTGAGAGAGAAGAGACGGATCGGTTTGAAGAGAGATACCGCTATTATCAGAAACATCTGCATGTGCCGGAAGTGATCCGGAAAATGCTGGATCTCTGTGTAGAACGGGAAACTGTAATCGGAATTCTGACCAATGGAACCGCGGTAAATCAGGGAAAGAAGATCAAGGTTCTCGGAATGGAACGGTGGTTCCCGAAGGAACGGATTTTCATATCAGACGAGGTGGGAGCCACCAAGCCTGATGTCAGAGCCTTTCAGGCCGTGGAAGACTCCATGGATTTGGACCCAAAGGATACCTGGTTTGTGGGGGATACGTTTGAAGTAGACGTGGACGGCGCTCATAACGCTGGCTGGCATATCATATGGTTCAATCACCGGAAACGAAAGGCACCGGAAGGAGCCAGACAGCCGGATTTGGAAGTTAGGACAGCAGAGGAACTGCTGGAAGCAGTTGAAAAATTGACAAAATGGGTAAAAAATTGACAGCAGCGAAGAGGAAACTCTTTTCTGCTGTCAATTTTTTATAATTTATGATCCGCGATAACAGTACGAATTGTTTTTAAAGACTGATTTGCCTGTTCGCTGTTTCGAAACATTGCCAAAACAAAGAGGGCATCAATAATAGCCAGCTGAGAAATCCTGGATGCCAGTGCCTCAGAGCGGTAAGCTGTCTCTTCAGCCGTACAGGTCAGAACAATGTCTGCGATTTTAGTGAGCGGCGAAGTAGGATAGCTGGTCAGAACAATAATTTTTGCAGATGTTTTTCTTGCGGTTTTGGCGATTTCAATGGTTTCTTTTGTAGCGCCGGTATGAGAAATAATAAATGCGCAGTCATTTGATGTTAAAAGAGAGGCATTCATCAGCTGCATATGATAATCGGATACATATTGACATTGAACCGGAGAGCGGAGAAATTTGTGATACATATCTTCCGCAACAACGCTGGATCCGCCTATACCAAAAAAACTTACAATATTAGATTTTAAAAAAATATCTGCCGTTCTGCCGTAATCTTCTGCATGGATTAATTTTTTTGTATCCTGTAGAGACTGAATAGTAGAATCAAAAACTTTTTCAATTTTTGTGTAATCATTATCAGATTGCTGAATGTTTTCATGAATAGAGACAGAAGCATCTGACTCTTCCGTCAGAAGAGCTATCTTAAATTCTTTGAATCCTGAATAACCTAATTTCCTTGTAAACTGAAAAAAGGTGGAAACAGCAATTCCGAGAAACTGTGCAAGTTCATTGATGGTACTTCTGGATGTTTTCTCAGGGTAATCTAATACATAATCCGCAATTCTTTTTTCAGTAGGACTTAATTCAGGATATAAAGCTTTGATTTTCAAACGGATTGTGATGGCAGATTTTTCTTCATGCTTCATAATTATTCTCCAAAGTTTTGTATATTGAATTTCATATAAATAATATCATTTTTTTTTGTGATTGTAAAACGAAAAAATTTTTTTATAAAAAGTATTTACAAGAAAAAAATTTTGTGCTAATATTAGTACATCAGTTAAGGAAGGACATGAAAAGAAAAAAATCAGAGAAAGGAGGATAATTTTTAGCACAGATTCACAGATGAAAAGAAGGAGGTAACGAAATGGAGTTAACAGTCATTCAGGCATTGATCATTGCAATCTGGGTTGCGCTGATTGAATCCAGATGCCTTGGATATGCCACATTAACATTGCGCTTCAGTCCATTGATGACAGGCTTTGTCTGCGGAGCTGTCATGGGAAATGTTTCTGAAGCTATGATGGTAACTGCAACCATTCAGCTGATTTATATGGGAGCGGTTGCGCCAGGAGGAACATTGCCAAGTGAACCGGCAATTGCTGCTGCAATTGCGGTACCGGTATCATTGATCGGAAATCTGAGTCCGAATCAGGCAGTGGCAATTGCGGTACCAGTAGGACTGCTGGGGTCATACTTATATCAGTTCCGATTCTTCCTGAATACGTTCTTTACAAAAGTAATGGATAAGTATGCGGCAGAAGGAGATGGAAGGAGACTGGGACTTTCTATTATGCTGATTCCGACAGTCATTTCTTTCTGTTTGTTTATTCCGCTGACATTTATTGCTTTATATTTTGGAGCGCCGGTCATTTCAGATGTAGTTAATATGATTTCCAACGGACCTATTTTCCATATCCTGGAAGTTGTCGGCGGCGGACTCGCAGCTCTCGGAATTGCGGTAATTATGCATGTTATAGGAAAGAAGAGCCTGCTTATTTTCTTCTTCCTGGCATATTTTATGAGCGTTTCACTGAGCAGTCTGGAAATTAATACAGTGACTTATGCAATCTTTGGATGTATTTGTGCAGGAATGTACATCCTGTTTACTGCAAAAGAAGCGTAAAGGGAGGTGTGAAATATGAGTGAATATATCGAACAGTTTATGGATGAAGAAGGAACGATAACGGCGGATACAAGTGTTATGACAAAGCCGGAAAATGCACCGGAACCAATTACAAATAAAGATTTGCTCAAATCATGGTTCCGCTGGTGGTGGGCAAATGAAGTGCCGCATACATATGACCGTATGCTGGCTCCGGCATTTTGCTTTGGAATGATTCCGGCATTAAAAAAGCTTTACAAGGACAAAGCGATGCTTGCGGAAGCATTTCAGAGACATTTAATGTTCTTTAATACCCAGGCAGTCTGGGGCGGAGGAACGCTGACAGGAGTTTCTATTTCTTTGGAAGAAGCGAGGGCAAAAGCGCTTCATGAAGGAAAGCTGGAAGAAGCAGTGGACGTTTCCATGATTAACAATACGAAAATCGGATTGATGGGACCTCTGGCAGGAATTGGAGATGCCATTGATTCTGGTACGGTACAATATATCTTTATTGCAATTTTTCTTCCGTTTGCAAAATCAGGAAGCGGTCTGGGAGCTTTACTTCCATTTTTATGTTTTGCATTGTCAACCTTTATTTACGGCTTTTTCTTTACCAAAATGGGATACAGCTTAGGACGAGGCGCTGCAAAAGAGATCATGACAGGAGCAAAAATGAAATCAGTGATCAATGCGCTGGGAGTTCTTGGATTGTTTATGATGGGAATCATGGCAGCACAGTATGTGGATGTTTCCAGTGCACTGGAATTTACGATCAACCAAAAGGAATTTGTTATCCAGGATATTCTGGATTCTATCCTTCCGGGACTTCTTCCGCTGTTGACAGTACTTGCATTGTATCTGTTCTTTGACAAGAAGGGATTGAAGATTACAAAAGGTATGATCGTGTTGACTGTTTCACTGATTATATTAGCAGCAATTGGAATTTTATAAAACTGGAGGAAGTAAAATGGCAAATCGGGCAATTATTGTAATCACACATGGAGAATTTGGAATAGAGCTGATTAAAAGTGCAGAAATGATCATGGGTCCCCAGGAGGATGTAAAGGGGCTCGGGCTCCGTCCCGGAGAATCCGTTGATGATCTGCGGGCAGAAGCAGGGGAAACGGTAGAAAAATTTAAGGAAGACGGAAAAGAAATCATCGTATGCTGTGACGTGCTGGGCGGAAGTCCAAGCAACGTAGCGCTGTTCCTTGCAGCAAAATATGATCTTCAGATTTTTACAGGTGTTAATATGCCGCTCCTGATCGAATTATTCCAGGGATATCAGGACGATGAAGATACGGAAGAACTTTTAAACCGGGCAGAAGCGACAGGTTCTGAGGGCGTAAAACGTTTGGCAAAAGATTTTTTAAAAAAATAGAATCAACAGGAGGTAAAACAAATGGGTACAATTAATTTAGTAAGAATTGACGACAGACTGATCCACGGACAGGTAATGACAAAATGGTCCAAAGGAATGGGAACCAATGCGATTTATGTTATTGATGATGTAACGGCAGCAGATGATTTTATGAAAGATATCTACATCTCAACAAATTCTTCAGCAAATTTAAAAATTGAAGTTTACAGCGTGGATGAAGCAGTAGAAGAGTATAAAAAGAATCAGTACGGAGATGACAAAGTCATCTTATTATTTAAGACGGTTGCATATGCCAAAAAATTTATTGAGGCAGGAATTCCTGTGGATTCTCTCTGCGTCGGCGGTATTGCCAAGAAACCGAAAGCAACATTTGTAATTTCTACTGTAGGTCTGACACAGGAAGATGCGCAGCAGCTGAAAGAACTTCATGACAAGGGAATCGAAGTATACTTCCAGATTGTGCCGGATACACCGAAAGTTTCTTTCGAAGATGCTATGAAGAAAATGTAGGAGAAGACTGTATGGTTGAATATCGAATTGCAATTGTAAATTCCAGCAGTTTCGGAAGAAGGTTTCCAGATCAAATGGAGAGGCTGCAGAAAATCGGAACAGTGGAAAGAATTACAGTTGACGGCATGATGAGAGGAAAAGAACTGGCAGAACGGCTCCGGGGATATAATTTGATCATTTCCAGCGTTACTCCCTTTTTTGACCGGGAATTTTTTGAGAATAAGGACGAGTTGCTGATCATTTCCAGGCATGGTATCGGCTATAACAATATCGACTTAGAAGCAGCCAGAGAACATAACACGACAGTATCAATCGTCCCGCCTCTGGTGGAGAGGGATGCCGTAGCAGAAAACGCGGTAGCAAATCTCATGGCTGTCATGCGCATGACAGTTCCAGCTGTCAAGGCAGCATCAGAGAATCGGTGGAAAGACCGGGCCAGCTTTGTTGGAAACGGAATTACAGGGAAAACAGTGGGCGTGATCGGCTGTGGAAATATCGGAAGCAGGGTAGCAGAGATATTAAAACACGGATTCAATACCCGGCTGCTGGTAACAGATCCGAATCTAGATCTTGAATGGGCCAGGGAACACGGAGCAGAACAGGTTGATTTGGAAACTCTGGTATCAGAAGCAGACATTATTTCTCTGAACTGCACTCTGAATGAGACATCATTTCATATTCTGAATCAGCAGATGTTTGAGAAAATGAAACCAGGCGTATATATTACAAATACAGCAAGAGGAGATCTTATTGATGAAGAGGCTGCCTGTAAGGCTATTGAAAATGGAATTATAAAAGGAATGGCAGTCGATGTGATGCATGAAGAACCGGCCTCAAACACACATCCGTATTTTAGATATGATAATGTTCTGGTGACACCGCATACATCAGCTTATACAATCGAATGTCTGCAGGGTATGGGAGAAAAATGTGTAGAAGACCTGGAAAAAATAATTGTCGGGCAGAAACCTGAATGCACTGTAGAGAAATAGTATGAAGCCAGAAGCCCTTTTCATTCAGTGGAAAAGGGCTTCTGCTGCAAATACCACAGGAGAAAACAATGAAGAAATTATTGATTTTTGATATGGATGGTCTGATGTTCGAAAGTGGGAAAATGGCGTTCCGCGGATATCTAGAATCGGCCAGAAAATATGATTATCAGATGACTCATGATGTATATTATTATCTGACCGGCCGTACCTGTGAAGAAATTTATGACGAAATGAAGAATTTATACGGAAGCGAGAACGATACGAGAACATGGCGGGAAGAGATGCTGAGAAGCAAACAGGAGATTCTTGAAAAAGAGCAGAAGATAGGAAAGAAGCCCGGCCTGCTGGAACTTCTGCAATACTGCCGTGAAAATGAAATTCAGACAGCCATGGCATCTTCTAATGATTTGATGATGATCAGACAGTATCTGCAGATGGAACAGATGGAGGGAATGATACCATTTATTGTTTCAGGCGAAGAAGTCAGGCGAGGCAAACCGGATCCGGAAATTTTTCAGAAAGCATGCAGGAAGGCAGGAGCAGAACCGGAGGAAGTTTTGGTTCTGGAAGATTCCATGGTAGGTATTTTGGCCGCAAACAGAGCCGGATATCAAAGTGTATGGATTGAAGATGATATTACAGAATTGCCGGAGTATGATGGAAAAATAAAATTAAAAAAATCGTTGGACAGGAAGAATATGAAATGGGGCAGACCGGATTTTGTATGTAAATCATTAAAAGAAGTTGTAAACCTTTTGAAGGAGTTATAATATGAGAGAAGAATATCTTATTTATTCAGACAGAACAAAACAAATCCTGTCATTCATTATGAATTTAATTCTGATTGGGATATGCGGGTGTTTTATGACGATGGAAGCAATGTCCATATGGCTGAAGCTTTTTCTTGGTGTGATGATCGTATTTATGATAATTATGGAAGGGAAAGTCATCTGCCGGCTGAAAGAAAAGAAGATTTTGTACCGTCTGGATCAGAAAGGAATCACGGATTATACAGATCCGGAAAAGACCATATATCTGGATTGGAAAGACGTGGGAAAAGTTGAAACTGTTGTGAATAATACTTCTCTGCAAATCGGAATCATGGGGATAAAGGTATCAGAAGATAAAAACAGGATGGGAGAGATTTTAAAAAGAAATTTATCTGCGAATGGGAATATGTCATTTTATCATATTGTGATTGATGGATTTCAGTTTCGAAAAAAAGTATTTCGTGAGATCATTCACCAGTGCAGATATTTTGCTGTGAAGTATCATCCATCTGTTGTGATAACAGAAAGTAATGATCCGTTTTTGAAACGGTAAAAGAAATGGAGTGATTGTAATGGGAAAAAGTTCAATTGGCGTCTACGGAATGGGAGTTATGGGCCAGAGTCTTGCTTTAAATATGATGAATCATGGGTATCAGGTTTCTGTGTTTAACATTGATTATGATGTAACAGAAAAATTTGTCCAGACAAAAGCACTGGGCAAAAGTGTACAGCCGTGTAAAGAATTGAAGGAATTTACAGATTCTCTGGAGAAACCAAGAAGAGTATTCCTTATGGTAACAGCAGGAAAAGTGACGGATTTAGTGATTGATCAATTGAAGGAATGCCTGGAAGAAGGCGACATTATCATTGATGGAGGAAACTCATATTTTAAAGATACGATTCGAAGATTTAAGGAACTAAGAGAATATGGACTTCATTTTATCGGAACGGGAGTTTCCGGTGGAGAAAAAGGTGCTCTGGAAGGACCAAGTATGATGCCGTCAGGAGATCCGGAAGCATATCAGTACGTAGAACAGATTTTTACCGATATTTCAGCAAAGGCAAAGGACGGAGCTCCATGCTGTGCATATATCGGCGGAGATGGTTCCGGGCATTATGTAAAGATGGTACATAATGGAATTGAATACGCTGATATTCAGATTATTTGTGAAGCGTACGATTTGATGCGCAATGGAGCGGGCTTTTCTATAGAAGAAATTCAACAGGTATTTGAACAGTGGAATCAGGGAAGGTTAAAATCATACTTAATAGAAATAACCAGCAAGATTTTAAAGAAAAAGGATGAAGAAACCGGAAAATATCTTGTGGATGTGATTCAGGATAAGGCAGGGCAGAAAGGGACCGGAAAATGGACCAGCATGGAGGGACTGGATATTGGAGCAGCTATCCCGACAATTGCAGAGTCAGTATTTTCCAGATATATTTCTGCGCAGAAGGAAGAAAGAGTCCGCGCAAGCCTGGAATTAACAGTAAATTTATCTGCGGAAGTAACCGACAAAGAAGAGTTTGTCCGTGATTTGGAAGCAGCCGTATATGCAGCAAAAATATGCTGCTATGCCCAGGGATTTGAATTGCTGAAAAAAGCGGCAGCAGAATATGGATGGGTATTGGATTTTGGACAAATTGCTATGATCTGGCGGGAAGGATGTATTATTCGTGCTGATTTTCTGGAAGATATCAAAGCTGCTTATGATCAGGGTGAAGTGTCTAATTTGATGCTGACTTCAAAATTTAAAAAAGAATTATTAGATGCGCAGAAATCATGGCGGCGAATTGTGTGTCATATCGTGAATAGTGGAATCTATGCTCCGGCATTAACCAGTACACTGAATTATTTCGATGGATACCGCTGTGAAAGAACCAGTGCAAATCTCACACAGGCACAGAGAGATTTCTTTGGTGCGCATACCTATGAGCGTACAGACCGGGAAGGAATTTTCCATACCATATGGGAAGAAGAGTAAAAAGACAGTGAAATTGAGCCACAGAAAAGACGAGGAATCCTCGTCTTTTCTGTGCTTG
>OGYQ01001194.1_pt1 | contig 15100 bp, 12 predicted proteins | sample 1576641 | NCBI WGS metagenome assembly OGYQ01 (sample SAMEA3541476, study PRJEB24748) | human gut metagenome | biome: human gut; feature: human-associated habitat; material: faeces | place: China | collected 2012
AAGCATGCGTGGCCCCCATCTACGACAAATACCGGACTGAATTCACCGATGAAGTGATGAATGCCTTCGGTTACGTATACCCGGACCAGAAAGGAGCCCAGCATGAAAATCCTTGATTATTTCGAAGAAGGCTGCATCGTCATTCTGCTGGCCTTCATGTCCATCATGAACTTCATCAACGTGGTCGCCCGGATGTTCAGCCAGTCTTTCTCCTTCACGGAAGAAATCACGGTCATCGCCTTCGTCTGGGTCACCATGTTCGGCATCGCCTCCGCCTACAAATATTCCGCCCACATGGGGATGAGTTTCCTGACGGACAAGATGAGCCAGAAGAACCAGGCAAAGATGGTGCTCTTTTCCACCGTCTGCTCCTGTGCCTTTGCCCTTCTGCTGTTCTATTACGGCTGCCTCACCGTCTATCACGAAAGCCTGCTCCATGCCGTGACCCCCAGCCTGGGTGTCCCTCTGGAATCAGAAAGCCTTTCCATTCCCGTGGGGGCCGTCCTGATTCTGATCCGCTCTCTCCAGTCCGGTCTCCGGACCTATCTGTCCCTGCAGCAGCATGGAAAGGAGGCTGCCTGATATGATTGGTATCATCTTATTCGGAGTGTTCTTCCTCCTGGTTTTCCTGAATGTCCCCATCGCCGTATCCCTGGGGATCTCCACCATGTTGGCCATCCTGGCCGGCGGTTTCCCTATGACCATGGTGTCCCACATCATGCTCTCCTCCATCGCCAAGTTCTCCCTGCTGGCCATCCCTTTCTTCATCCTGGCCGGCGTCATCATGGATTATGCGGGCATCTCCAAGCGGCTGATCAACCTGGCCCAGGCTTTTGTGGGCCATACCAAGAGCGGTCTGGTGGCCGTGGTGGTCATCGTAGCCTGCTTCTTCGCCGCCATCTCCGGTTCCGGCCCGGCTACCGTGGCCGCCCTGGGGACCATCCTGATCCCTGCTATGGTGAAGGCTGGTTATGACTGCTCCCTTTCCACTGCCCTGATGAGTGCTTCTGGTGCCATCGGCATCATCATCCCGCCCAGCATCGCCTTCATCGTCTACGCTTCCATCGCCAACGTATCCGTAGGGAAACTGTTTGCCGGCGGGATCATCCCCGGGATCCTGATCGGGATTTCCTTCATCATCGCTGCCCTCTGGGATTCCCGGAACAATCCCAACATCAAGCGGATGCCCAAGGCCAGCAGTGAGGAACGCTGGAAAGCCTTCAAAGACGCAGTGTGGGGCCTCATCATGCCAGTCATCATCCTGGGCGGCATCTACAGCGGCATCTTCACCCCTACGGAAGCCGCCGGAGTCTCCGTCATCTACGGTTTCGTAGTGGGGGTCTTCGTCTACCGGGAAATCAAGCTGCGGGACCTGCCCAAGATCCTGTACGAATCCGCCATCTCTTCGGCCACAGTGATGTACATCATCGCAGCTGCCTCCCTCTTCGCCTGGATCCTGTCCGTGAGCCATGTGGCCGGTGACCTTTCTGCCGCCCTCCTGAGCGTCAGCGAGAACAAATACGTGATCCTGCTCCTGGTGAACATCATCTTCCTGATTGCCGGCTGTTTCCTGGAACCCAACTCCGCCTTCTACATCCTGATCCCCATCATCGTCCCGGTGTTCCGGAAACTGGACATCAGCCTGCTCCATGCCGGTGTATTCCTCACCGTCAACATGGCACTGGGCCTGATCACACCGCCAGTGGGCATCAACCTGTATGTGGGCTGCAACATCGCCCATGCGCCGGTCAGCGAAGTGTGCAAGAAAATCGTGCCTTTCCTGGCTGCTGGGATCGTCGTCCTGCTGCTGATTACCTATATCCCCTCCATCGTCATGTTCCTGCCCAACATGCTCTGAGTGGATTTCTTGAAAGGAGATTTGTCTTATGAATGAAAGCTGCTGCACCATCCGTACCGATTTTCCCCGTCCAGCTAAAGAGCTGATCGAAAAATTCCGGGGCGTCCCCGTTTCCAACCTGGTGGATGCCATGTTCGGTGAATTTTCCCTCCCTAGCGGCCTGCGTCCCGTCAACCAGGTCCCGCTCCTGGGACCGGCCTTTACCGTCCAGTGCCCTCCCGGGGACAACTTGATGTTCCATAAATCCCTGGATATGGTCCAACCCGGGGACATCATTGTCATCGACGCCGGCGGATATACGGAACGAGGGATCGTGGGAGAACTCATGACCTCCTTCACCCGGCTCCACGGTTGTGCCGGCATCGTGGTCTACGGAGCCATCCGGGATGTAGAGCCCCTGCGGAAGATGGATTTCCCCGTCTACGCCCTGGCCGCCTCTCCCAACACGCCTTTCCAGAACGGTCCCGGCACCATCAATGAACCGATCGCCATCGGCCATACGGTGGTCTGGCCCGGGGACATCATCAGCGGGGATCAGGACGGCCTCACCGTCATCCCGCCGCTGAAGGCAGAAGCCATCCTGGAAAAGGCCCTGGCCATCGATGCCCACGAAGCCCAAGTGATGGCAACCATGGAGAAAGACCGCACTTGGGATCGGCCCTTCGTAGAAAAGAAATTACAAGAACTCCATTGTGAATATTTGTGAGAAACGGGGCTGTTGCACTTGCAGCAGCCCCGTTTAAGTTTCCTTTTCAAACACAAACCCCTTCTCCGCCAGATGCTGCCGGAGAAAATCCTGGAACAGTTTCCCTGCTTCTGACAGGGGATGGCTCCTGAGCCAGGTCAGGGCCAGGTCCATCTTCAGCCGGCTGTCCTCCAGATCCAGGCAGTCCAGCCCCGGATGGATGGCCGCCAGCTGCCGGCACAGTTTCCGGGGAAGCACCGCCGTCCCTGTATGATGGAGGACCAGAGAGAGCATCATCTCCAGCTGGCTGGTTTCCAGGATGATGTTGGGCAGCATCTGGTTTTCCTGGAACCCTTCCAGCAGCTGGTCATGGACCAGATAATCCTGGTTGTAGATGATAAGGGGTTCCTGCCCCAGGCCGGCATACCCCACAGATCCCGAAGGAGCTCCCTGGAGCAGGGGATTGTCCTCGGTGACCAGCAGTCCGTGGAGGTCCTGGTCGAACCAGATCCAGTCGTAGAGAGACCTGTTCCGGGGCAGGAATACGCCGAAATCCAGCAAGGACTGTTTCAACATCCGTTCCACCTGCTTGGGGGGCGCATCGAACAGGATCACTTTGATGAAGGGATATTTTTTCTTGAAGCCAGCCAGCACCGAAGAAAAAGCCGTCACCGCCGTAATGGGCGGCAACCCCACGTACAATTTGCCGAAGATTTCCCGGCTGTCCTTCTGGGAAAGAGCTTTCAGCTCCCGAAAGCCGGCCAGCACCTGATTGGCCTTTTGGAGGAACCGTTCCCCGAATTCGGTCAGAGCAATGGATTGGTAGCTGCGCCGGAACAGCTGGTTCCCCAATTCCGTTTCCAGTTCCTGGATGGTGCGGCTCAGCGTCGACTGGGCCACATGGATTTCCCGGGCAGCCCGGCTGAAGCTCCGGAAACGGGCGACCTCCACAAAATATTCCAAATGGCGAATGTCCATGATCTTCCCCTCTCCTCTGCCTCCATTGCTGTTCCTGTCTGGGCAGCAGACCTTCAGCAGCAAAATTCCCGATACAAATTAGTATAGCAGAATTAATTGAAATTTCAAAGTTTCCTTGTTTTACCGTTTTTATAAGTTTATTGAATATTGTATACAGTATTTACTTTTATAAATTGTAAACTTTGTAACGTTACACCTTCACGTTTTCGCCTTGACAAAATGTTACACTGGGGATATACTTTAATTGTACAATGAAATAGGCAGGGGTTGTCGATCATCTGGCCTAATTTCCTTTTGTAGTCCTGTTCAAAATCTGTTCAAAATGGAGGAGAGAGCTATGAAAGCAAAAAGACTCGTACTTGCGGTGTTGGCAATGGCCACAGCAGTCTCCCTGTTCGCCGGCTGCGGCGGCGGTGGCGGAGACAAGAAGAGCGGCGGCGGTGAGAAGAAATTCATCAATATCGCCACCGGCGGTACCTCCGGTACCTACTATCCCTTGGGCGGTGCCCTGGCTGACATCCTGAACAAGAACGTGAAAGGGGCCAACGCCTCTGCCCAGTCCACCGGTGCCTCCGTGGCCAACGTCAACCTGCTGAAGGAAGGCAAAGTGGATATCGCCTTCGTCCAGAACGACATTTCCTATTATGCCGTCAAGGGCCTGGAAATGTTCAAGGGCAAAGAAGTCAAGAACCTGAAAGCCCTGGCAACCCTGTATCCTGAAACCATCCAGATCGTAACCACCGCCAAGACCGGCGTCAAAACCCTGGCCGATGTGAAAGGCAAACGGGTGGCCGTAGGGGCCGCCGGTTCCGGTACCGAAGCCAACGCCCGCCAGATCCTGGAAGCTGCCGGGATCACCTACGATGACATCAAGGTCCAGTACCTGTCCTTCGGGGAAGCGGCTTCCGCTTTAAAAGACGGCAACGTGGACGTGGCGTTCGTAACCGCCGGGTTCCCCACCGCTGCCATCCAGGACCTGGCTACCCAGCATGATGTGGTGCTGCTCCCTGTGGATGCCGCCATGGCGGATCAACTGATCAAGAAGTATCCGTACTACACCAAGATCAAGATCCCCGCAAAGACCTATAATAAGGTCGATTCCGATGTGGAAGCTGTCGCCGTGAAGTGCATGCTGGTAGTCACCGACAAATTCAGCAACGACCTGGGCTACGATGTAGTAAAAGCCCTGTACGGCAACCTGGACCGGATGAAAGCAGCCCACAACGTGGCCAAGGCCATCACCAAGGAATCCGGGAAAGACGGGATGTCCATCCCTCTCAATGGCGGGGCTGAAAAGTTCTTCAATGAAAAATAAAAAGCCTGCGTGATTGCCATGAACAATCGGATAGACCGAACGCCACCCTCCCGTGGGGTTCGGTCTTTTTTTAAAAATCGGCTGAAACTCCTGTTCCTGCTGCTGTTCCTGCTCTTGGCCGGATCCTATGGGTATGCCAGCCAGCTGGTGCTGGCCATCCTGCCGGAAACAGGTCAGGCCCTGGCGGTCCCTGTACGTCCCGGAGACGTGTGGCGTTATCATTATAAACATTCCGTCCAGCAGACACCCTGCGACGAATATTTCCGGGTGGAGGGCCCCCACGCCATGACCATGACCCACACCATCTACGAATCCTTCGGTGTGGGCCTCCCCTACGATGCTTCCGAAGGCCAGTTCCTTCCCTTGAAGGAAAAGGGCAAGTTCGAGATGATCCTCGACCGCCCCTATCCTTCGGTCACTTTCCGGACCGCCATCCAGGCCATGCCTGTCCTGTACTGCAAAGGCAGGACCTATGATCTCTGTACCCTCTACGGACAAGGAACCAAAGTCAGCGTAACAGCCATGAAACGCTATGAGTTCTGGCTGTCACAGATTTCTACCCATGGAAGGATGTGATTGTATGACTGAAGAAAAGAAAAAAGCCCCGGATGCCGGCATGTCTGCAGAAGAAGTCATGCAGAAATTCGACAAAGAATCGGACAAACGGGATCCTGTGGGAATCTGGCATTACATCATCTGCGCCGTCTGTATCCTTTTTTCCGGCTTCCAGCTGTACACCGCCATCTTCGGCGTATTGGACGCCCATCTCCAGCGGACCATCCACCTGTGCTTCGGCCTGGTGCTGATCTTCCTGCTCTACCCAGCCAGGAAATCCTGGTCCCGGGAAAAGATGAATCCCCTGGATGCAATCCTGGCAGTCCTTTCCGTCGTAGCCACCATGTATCTGGTGGTCAACTACAAAGAACTGGTCACCCGGGCCGGGATGAACACCCCTACGGATATCGCCATCGGCGTCATCGGGGTCCTCTTGGTCTTCGAAGCCACCCGGCGGACCGTAGGCTGGCCCATGCTCACCGTGGCCCTGGTCTTCCTGGCCTACGCCTTCCTGGGCCCCTATATGCCTGGGATCTTGGCTCACAGAGGGGTCTCCTTTGACGAACTGGTGAGCCATCTGTACTTCACCACCGAAGGGATCTTCGGGGTCCCCATGGGGGTCTCCTCCACCTTCATCTTCCTGTTCATCCTGTTCGGAGCTTATCTGGATGCCACCGGCCTGGGCAAGTTCTTCATCGACTTTGCCAACGCATTGGCCGGTTGGGCCGTGGGCGGTCCCGCCAAAGTGGCCGTGCTCTCCTCCGGCCTCATGGGCACCGTATCCGGCTCCTCTGTGGCCAACGTGGCTGGCACCGGTTCCTTCACCATCCCCATGATGAAGAAACTGGGCTACCGTCCTTCCTTTGCCGGTGCCGTAGAAGCCGCCGCCTCCACGGGAGGCCAGCTGATGCCGCCGGTCATGGGCGCCGCCGCCTTCCTGATGGCGGAATTCGTAGGCGTCCCCTACATCGAAGTGGTCAAGGCTGCGGTGATCCCGGCCCTGCTGTACTATACCGGCATCTGGCTCAGCGTCCATTATGAAGCCAAGAAATACGGTCTAAAAGGGACTCCCCGGGAAGAACTGCCCAAGTTCGGCCCTCTGCTGAGAGAAAAAGGGCACCTGGCCCTTCCCCTGATCGTCATCGTCTATCTGCTGGTCACCGGGTACACCCCCATGCGGGCCGCCCTGTACGCCATCGGCCTGACCATCGTTTGCGCCTGCCTGCGGAAGAACACCCGCATTACCTTCAAACAGTTTGTAGAAGGCCTGATCGTGGGTGCCCAGTCCGTCCTGGGCGTATTGATTGCCTGCGCCTCTGCCGGCATCATCATCGGTGTGGTGACCAAGACCGGCGTGGGCCTGAAACTGGCCACCGCCCTGCTGGATCTGGCAGGCGGGAAGATGCTCCCGGCCATGTTCTTCACCATGATCACCTCCCTGATCCTGGGCATGGGCGTACCCACCACCGCCAACTATGTCATCACTTCCACCATTGCCGCTCCGGCCCTGGTCCAGATGCATGTACCCGTGCTGGCCGCCCATATGTTTGCCTTCTACTTCGGGATCGTGGCTGACGTGACGCCTCCTGTGGCCCTGGCAGCCTACGCAGGGGCCGGGATTGCCGGCGCCAACCCCATGAAGACCGGGGTCACCGCAGCAAAATTGGCCATTGCCGCCTTCGTGGTGCCCTATATCTTCGTATTGGCACCCCAGCTGCTGATGATCAACGCCACCGCCCCCACCATCCTGATGGCCATGGTGACCGCCATCATCGGCATGTGGGGCCTGTCCCTGGCCATGATCGGCTTCTGCCAGCATCCCCTGAATGTCCTCCAGCGGATAGCCTTCTTCATCGGCGGGCTCTGCCTGATCATCCCCGGCAGCATGACCGACCTGATCGGCATCGTCATCCTGTTCCTGGGCTACCAGTGGCAGAGACGGAACAGCGGCGGACCGCTGCCCAATGTGGGAGAATGAGGCGGACCTCCTATGAAAAGGTTTTCCATCCTATTCCTGACCCTGCTTTTCACTCTGCTGCTGGCTCTGCCGGTCTTTGCCCATCTGGGCAATCCCCGCACCATGAAATTCCACCAGGATGACTGCCAGACCATCAAGCATCGGCAATTTCGTAGAGATTGACTCCCAAGAAGAAGCGGTCAATGAGGGGTATCTGCAAAGTATGTAATCCGTGAAAAAAGAAGCACTGTCCCGTAAAAAATTACTGGCAGCGCTTCTTTTTTATTTTCATCTCATTGGGATTCCTTTGAGCCCATCTACTTCGGAAGGAGCGATTTCGTTGTGCTAAATATCTTTATCATCCCTTTTCAGGAATACCCGATCCCAACTCCATGAACATTCTGCTCAACAAATACATGCGGGGAACGACACTGCTCAGAGAAACACATTCTTGGGGGGTATGGTTTTTTCCGCCTTTGACTGCACCAAATCCATCTATAGCAATCAGCCCTGAAAAGGCTGCCCAATTTGCATCTGAAGCCCCCCCAGCACGGACTACTTTTAATTTTTTTCCCAATTCAGCATAAATATTTTGGGCAAGGAAGACCAATCTATCCGTTCCCTCATTGAGGAAAAATGGCGGAGTGCCGTCCAGCAGCTTTGCTTTTACCGCCGTACCTGGAGTTTGGGGCTGTGCAGAGATTTTTTCCAATCCATTTCTGATCCGGTTAACTTCTTCAAGACGGGCAATACGTACATCGGCTACAGCACAAACATAATCAGGAATAATATTATCAGCTGTACCACCATTGATCAGTGTGAAATTAATCGTAGTCCCGATTTCCGGTCTTTCCAATTCTTTGATCCGAGGAATCTGGCAAAGGATTTCCATCAGGGCACTGTGCCCCTTATCAGGGGCACTGCCAGCGTGAGAAGCCATCCCATGTACTTCCAGTTTTAAACGATTGGAACCTTTCCTTGCCTGGACGATTCCATCCCCCTCCTGTCCGGATTCACAGCATAAAAAGCAGTCATATCCGGGCGCCAGCTTTTGCAAGATTTTCCGGCTGTCATAAGAACCGATTTCTTCGTCCCCGTTAAATAAGAAGGTAATGGTATCAAAATCAGTGAAATTTATTTTCCGCAGCTGTTTCATGGCGAACAGCTGCATGGTCACACCGCTTTTGCAATCGGCACAGCCAGGCCCTTTCACCCAATCTCCCTCAATCCGAAATGGCCGTTGAGCGGCAGTCCCTTTGGGAAAAACTGTGTCTAAATGTGCACCTGCCAAAATCCTGCCTTTGCCTTTCCCCTTGAAAGTGACCAATAGGTGAGACCCTTCAGCCGGATTTTCCATTGGTATGATCTGCATTTCCTGAGGATCCAGCTTTTGAAATTTTTCCGCCAACAAATATACCACTTGGTTGATCCCACTGCCATAACGGGACCCGCAGTCTATATTTACCATTTTCCCCCAGAAATCTATGAAATCCTGCAGGGACTTTTGGCAATTCTCATAAAGTCCTTCATACTTCACAATAACCATACCTCTTCCCACGAATGTAAAATCTTCGTCCCTATAGCAATGTCTTTCATACGATGCAGCAGAACGGATTGCTTATGCCATCAGCTGCACATTTTTCTTACTGATTACGCTATCCAGCCTGAGAAGGATTTTTTTCATTCCCTTTTTTCCATTCACACAGCTGCAGCTCAATCATTCGCTGGATTTGCTGCAGACCATAAACAATACGGTTGCACTGCCGTACAAAAGTAGTGCCGACAGCCAAGTAAAGTTCTGCACGGCAGTTCTCCCGTGTCAATCCTACAGCCTCGCGCAATCCGGGAAAAGGCTTTTCAGCCACAGCCGGATCCTGACTGAAACGGTCCACCCGAGTATAGGTTAATCGTACCAGTTCACCTGCAACCAGCTTGATGATTCCATCTGTTTCCGTACTTCTCCCTTGAAGCTCTTTTTCAAAAATAGCCAGCTGTTTCTTTGTGATTTCCAATTCGTCCATGACCTGGTCCAAATCAAATTCTTCCGAGATTTTCTCCTGAATTTCCATTAGGAACCTTTGCATTTCACTTACAAAAGGCAGCAATTTCACTGGATAAATGGCGCTGTTTGCCAATAAGACTGCTATGATTCCATTGAGTTTGGCATCCCGCATCATGATTTTCGGATCCAGTTTATCAATGGTATCCTGGTCTGTATGCCACCAAGGTCCTCCGCTGGGGCAATTCGATACCCGTTCATTGTCTTTGGGTTCATACTTCAGCATAATGGAAATCGGGACATCCACCCCTAAAAAACTCTGATCGGCACCCCGTACCATCGGGATATACTGCTCCGGCCGAACACCGGTAAACTCTTCGATCAGCGTCCCTGTAAATTCTTTTCCCTCCATACAGGTGGTACGAGCACGGATCTGCTTTGCCAGTTTGCATCCTGTCAAATCAAGATTCACATGACCCATACAGTTTTTCTGCAAATCAGCCCATTCTCTGTCGCAGAACCAGGCTGATCCGGCATACCGGCCATCAGAATGGCCGGACCACCAGCAGATACGGATAGTACGTTTCAGTTCATTTCTATGGCTATGCAGTACCCTGGCCAGTTCCAAAGCAATCGCATCACTGACCGCATTATCTGTGATTCCTTCATACCATGAATCATAATGGCAGGAAATCAAGATGTATTTCTCAGACTGGCCTCGTATCACAGCCATGGGCATGTGGCTTGTACGGATAGTATTATCTGTATGGATGCTTAATTGGACAATGACCGGTCCCTTTTGGACCATTTCAATCAGTTTTTCGCCATCTTCATAGCTGATCCCCGCAGCGAGTGCAAAGGTGTGCCGATTTAAATCCGCTGTCGACGGATTTCCCCAGACAGTGCCGATTCCCGAGTGATGGATATATCCACCTTTGGTCATACTGATATGCAGTATGGCCAGGGCTCCTGCCTGATAAGCCTTATTGATAAAATCCGCCTTATCTCTGGTCAGGACGATTTTACCCTTACAGGCTTTCAATCGCTCCTGCTGTTCCAAATCAGTGAGCTCTTTATATTCACAAAAATAGTCGTAATACAACGGACCTTCCAAATGATTGCAGGATCCTGAAAACACATCCCCAATCGCCCTGATTTCCATAGGCTCTGGTGAAACGACGGCTACTTCTGTTTCAACAGGAATACCGAGGAATGCCTCATATTCATACATCTTATTTTCAATACCATATGCATCCAGCTTTTCTTTCAAATAAGCGGCGACTTCTTCCCCTGCTGAAGAACCAGTATATCGATACAGCTGATTGAATTTTTCAATGGTTTCCAGCATATTCTTTTCTTTTAGTTCACCAACAATTTTATCGGCTTCCATCCTTATCGCAGTTTTCATGCAATCAATCTCCTTCATCCCTTAAAAGAATGTATATTTAGAAAAAATCATTAAAACGGTCCATAATGAAAGACCTGTGCCAAGGAGCATGCAATACAGGCCAGAAGGAACCAAAGGCCAAACAATTTGCCAAAGAATTTCATCCATGTACTGTAGCTGATGCCGGCAACCATCAAATTGGCCATCAATGCAGAGGACTGGGGAAGGAAATAATTACCGAGACCATCTCCGCAATTAAAAGCCAACACACATGTCTGACGAGTCATCCCGATAATATCTGCCACCGGAATAAATAAAGGCATGACGGTAGCTGCCTGCCCTGATCCTGACGGGATGAAAATATTGATCAGTACATTAGCAACAAACATGATGGGTCCTTGTAAAAAATTGGGTGCATAAGAAAGGACACTTGCAATGGAAAGGACAATAGTATCTATAATCTTCCCATCGGCAAGGATTTTGGCAATAGAAGTAGCAATCCCGATCATCAGGCCTGCAACCATCATTTTTTCAGCACCTTTACTGAAAGATCTGGCAATCTGACTGGGTGATAAATGACCGACAAGACCGCAAATGACAGCCATCAGGATGAATTGGGCAGACGTTTCCACATTTTTCCATTGCCAGAATATCCCGCCATAAACCTGCAATGCCGTTAATGAAATGAATGCGACGACAACCATTTTTTGGTAACCCGTCATCCGAGGCACTTCGGCGATATCAGCTTCTTCCTTATGATTTTTCTTCCAGTCATCCTCCATATCCCGTACTAAGCTCAATTCCGGATGGGCCTGTACTTTTTTCGCATATCGAACGATATAGACACCGGTAATGAACAAAAAAGCCGCACAAACAAGAAGACGGTATCCAATGCCGGAAAAGATGGGCAGTTCTGCAATACTTTGGGCTACCATCGTGGTCGCGGGAGCCACTGGTCCAATGCTTTGACAACAGCCAGCCGCCGCCACAATGATGGACACTGCAACCATGGCATCAAAACCGCACAATCGGCAGAAAAGAATCAAGATGGGTACAAACCCGACCATCCCTACCGGATTTTGCCGCATGCCATAAATACCAAACAGAATAATGGTCCCAATCAGCAGCAGCATCTGTTGATTTTTAAATTTGTTGATCATGATCTTGATGCCTACGTCGAAGGCCCCTGTTGCCAAAGCAACTTCAGCAGCTCCAGTACCCGTTACTAGCATCCAAATAATCGTTGAACTGGAAACCAGTGATTTGGCAATGTACATGGGAATCTCCAAGAAACTGATAGGATGCTGTGCTACATAAGCAAAGCTCTTGGGATCTACCATAGTATTGCCGGCTGCATTTTTAAGCCGAACAAAGGTCCCCGCTGGAACAAAATAAGTCATAGCCGTTGCAATCAAAATCATGCTAAACAAAATCACAAATACATGTGGAATCTGAAAGCCCTTCTTTTTCCCAATCATTTAGACTCCCTCCCATGAAATCACATCTTCCCAAATTACAGCCGAATGATTTTTTCAAAAAAACATGAACCTCCAACATTTTCCTTGATTTGTACGATTCTGAAATGTTAGTTTTATTCTAGTCTTTTCATTTTTGGACAACAACATCATTTGTTGGTTTGTAGCTTTTGCTACAAGTCAGCTATATATCCATATTGAAAAGGAAGGGGATGCTGCATCTGCAGCGGCCCCTCCCTTTTTGAATCGTTGCGTATTCTATTGTCTTGATTTATTCCTTATCTGCTTCAAAACGGCTTCGATTCACTTCTATTCTATGATTTATCACGCGGATAAAACCCCCATGACAAAGATTATTGATAATCCTCGCTATGCTGACCCGATGTACCCCAATGATTGCTGCCATTTCCTGCTGGGTGTAACTCATCTTTAACGGGATCCATTCCGTCTTTGTATCAAAGCAGTGATAATCCATACTGGCCGTAAACAGTTTGAATAACCGCTGCTGCGCTGAATTGAAAGCAAAACTGTCCACTTCTTCCCGCAGAATCCTATATTTTTGATTCAGGCTCTGCATAAGAACAGTTTCAAATTCTGGGAATCCACGCAGTTTTTCAAAACACAGCTTATCGATGATACAAATCTCACAAGGTACTTTAGCCATGACAAAACGTTTGGGAAGCAAATGTCCATTATGGACCAAAAACAGCAGTTCATTCGTAAAGCTGCCGGGCTGGTTGATGTATCCAACTTTTTCTGTACCCTGGTCATTGACAGCAAAATGGACCAATAAACCCGAAATCAAGTAGTAAATAACAGTTACTTCCTGCCCCGCCTGGATCAAAAACTCTCCAGCCTTGACTTTTTTCTTCTGCCCATAGGTAAGGATCAGCTTTTCAGCCTCCTGATTATATGGTACATTAATATAATATGTATTTTTATTATATGGAGGCTTCATCCCATCACTCCTCAAAGTCAAAAGATAAGCCGTAATTTAAATGCAATCATACAGCAATTGCTTGGATGGATTGACCAAAAAAGCAAAAGGAAATAGATTGGCCTTCTTGAAAAACATGATCAGTCACAAGCACCTTTTACCATACTCTATTATATCAAAAAGGATACTCAATAAAATACCCATCATGGACAAAATCCCTTTTCTGGCACAGATTCCTGAAATCCAGAGTTTTACCGCCACTTCTTCAACACCAACGTAGGCCGGCAGGTATCCTGGGAGTTCATATTCACCCAGCGGTCGATGAGCACTTGTCTTTCTTGGAAGGAGATCTTCACTTGGTCGAAGAAGGGCATCCCCGGATACCGCCATTTCAGCAGCAGGGTCCTGGCATCTTGCCAATGGGCCTCTGCCCAGACCTGGAGGTCCTCTTTTTCATATTGATGATGGAGATAGGCACCGGTCATGGACGTGGTCCCCTGGATCCAATGATCCATCCCATGGAGGATCTCATGGGTTCCCCGGCCGTCCTCCATGCCGAAACGGAAAGTCTTTTCCCCGAACTCCATCCGGATGCGCCGGATCCCGTCCGGGTTCTCTTCCGGCTCGAAGGCCAAGGTATCCGGCAGTTCCACATGATCCCTCACTGAATGGTCCTGGTCCAGCAGGGAAAGCCGCAGTCCCTTTTCCCGCAGGATCGTTTCCATGGCCGTTTCTCCCTGGGAAACCGGTTCTTTCCGAGGGGATCCCATCCGGTCTAGGATTTCCCGCTGGAACAGTTCTTCCGCCTGGTAGGATTCATCGGCTGCCGTCATGGCAAAGACCATATCATACTTGGGGATGACACCGCAGATCTGGTCGAACATCCCTTTGGCCGCCCAGATATCCAGCCCATCCTTCCGTTCCCAATGGAAATTGTACTGTTTGCCCTCGAAAGAAGGCAGGGGATCCCGGAACCCGAAGGCATAGTCCACCCATTCAGCAGGCAGCAGCTGCTCTCCCCGCCAATTGCCCTTGTGGAGGTACAGCAGCCCGATCCGCAGCATATCTTCCACCGTCAGTTCCGCTCCGTTCCCTCCGGAGCAGACTCCTTCCGGGCTCTTCATCCAGGGGAAGTCCCCGACGCCGATCTTCCTTCCTACCCGTTCCTGGAACAGTTCCTGGGCCGTCTTGCCCTCCACCTGCTGGACAATATAAGAAAGGATATAGGAATTCCCACTGGAATACATGAAGGTCTTCCCCGGCTCCTTGTCGAAAGGCACCTGGAAATATGCCTCTTTCCAGCTTGTCTTCAGGGGCCGCCATTCATTGCCCCCGATGGACCGTTCCTGGCCGTTCCGCATGGTCAGAAGGTCCCGGAGGGTGCATTTTTGAAGGTACCCGTTGGCACCTTGGGCCTGTTCCGGGAAGTATTTCAGCAGCGGATCATCCAGCTGCAGCAGCCCATCTGCAAAAGCCAGTCCTACCGCCGTATTGGTCAATGTCTTGGTAAAAGAATGCATGATGTGGGGCGTTTGGCCATTGTACGGTGCACTGTACGCTTCAAAGATTACCCGGTCATGGACGGCAATCATGATGCCATGGATCTCCAATCCCGTTTTTTCACAGGCATTCAAAAAGTCGATGATATGCTCCGGATCCACCTTCTCCTGCCAGGGCCGGACCCGTTCCAAAGGTTCTTTCATGGAAACACCTCATGTCAAGACTGGTTTTATCTAATTCCTCTAAAAAGAATATACCTTTAAAGAAAAATCGAACAAGACCAATCTCCAATCCTTTCAATTCATAACATTCTTTTTCATATCATGACAGTCTTTATCAAATTAAGAAAATGCCTCACGATATAAGACGTCAGACCGGCCCTTAATAAGAAGAAGTCAAACATAAGCTTGTTGGCGATGAGCAGGACGGACCAGCATCTAAGCCGAGCGAAGCT
>OGYQ01001200.1_pt1 | contig 14993 bp, 14 predicted proteins | sample 1576641 | NCBI WGS metagenome assembly OGYQ01 (sample SAMEA3541476, study PRJEB24748) | human gut metagenome | biome: human gut; feature: human-associated habitat; material: faeces | place: China | collected 2012
CGTTCTGCTGGCGCACTTTCGGCGCTTTGCCCAGCATGACGGTTCTGGCCACGCGCCGTGACGCCAGCACCTTCCCATAACGCATAACGTTTTTATCCTGCTGCCACGGTACGGATTGCTTGCCGTCCACTTCACGATCCACAAGGCTGTTCCAGCCCTCCGGTAAATGACGGGTGAGTTCGTCGCGCACATTGGGCACATCCAGCGGTAACGAACCGGGCATGATGAGCAGCCCCGCATCGCTCCCCATCCACAATTCATGGATTACGGCGGCCATGAGGCGCAGAACGCCGCGCGTACGCTGAAAGCGCTCCAGCGTGGCCCAGTCTTCATACAGCCTGTCAAACACTTCGGGATGGATGGGATAGCAGGCCAACAGACGATTCTTGTATTCCACTTCCTTGGCTTCCAGTGGGAAGTCGGTCGGGTTTTCACGATACAGCTTGCTGAAATGGCTGCACACCATTTCACGCGCGGCAGGGGTTTTGCAATCCAGAAAGAGTCTGCGCCGTACCACTTCAAAGCCTTCGTTGGCCGCCACCGGTTTCCAGATGGACTCCATGCGTCCGAAGGTGTGTTCAATGGCTTCCAAGGCGATTTTGCCCGCTTCTCCGCCGACTTCGATATCTGACTCCTGTATGGAGGCTACTACCAGACTGTTCCTGCTGGCCCGTGCGGCCTCGGTTATTTCCTGTATAAAGGTGATGAAGTTGTCGAAACTGCCCGCTGGCAGGCCGGAGATGCCGTAAATACGCTTGGCGTAGGCCACCAGCTCGTCCATGAGAATCAGGCAGGGGCCGCAAGCATCAAACAAATTTTTGAGGGCTTCGGAGCCGGGAGAAATGCCTTTTTTGTCCGCCTCTTTGACAAAATCGTAGAGCTTGGGATTACCCGCAGAAATAGCCAGTTGCGATGCCATTTCTCCCCACAGGGTATTGACCGTCACACCGGGCAGATTCTGCGGGCGTTTGCTGCGGCTGGGGTCAAGGGCTGTGCCTACCAACACGGCCACTTGGGCGGCGGGCATGGCAGACAGTCCGCTGTCCCCATGAGGACCTCCGATCACAAAGCGGCCTGTGGGGTTGATGAAGAATTTGGTCTCCCCGTCTGTCATACCCTCCGGGATCACGGCATCAAACACATACTTTTTAATATCCTCGTGGATCTGCTCCTGGGTCACTTCCGGATCGTGCTGGGTAGAAAGAACCACTGCCTCCAGTCTTGCGGGAACTCCGTTCTCATCATACTCCACTGTCACCTGGGTCTTTCCGTCGGGGCGAAGGTAGGGAAGGGTTCCATCCTTTCTCACCTCTGCCAGCTTTCTGGCCAGCTTGTGGGCCAGCGCAGCTGAGTAGGGCATCATCTCCGGCGTCTCGTCTGTGGCATATCCGAACATCATGCCCTGGTCTCCGGCGCCGATGGCATCCAGCTCTTCCTCGGACATCTTGTGCTCTTTTGCCTCCAGGGCCTTGTCAACGCCCATGGCAATGTCGGATGACTGCTCGTCAATAGCAGTGATGACGCCGCATGTGTCTGCGTCAAATCCGTATTTTCCTCTTGTGTATCCGATCTCTCTCACTGTATCACGGACGATCTTCTGGATATCCACATAGGCGTTTGTAGTGATCTCACCCATGACAAGTACAAGTCCTGTGGTGGTACATGTCTCGCATGCCACACGGCTCATGGGATCCTGCTCAATGAGGGCATCCAGAATGGCGTCTGAGATCTGATCGCACATTTTGTCCGGATGGCCTTCTGTTACTGACTCAGATGTAAATAATCTTTTTTCCATAGTCCTCTCCTTTTCTTTTCTCCTGTTCATCTCCTGCGCATGTTGGAACGTGATCTTATATCCTGCCGGTATCCATTTTCTAAGTTCTCTGTCCGGTCTCTTTCTCTCCCCACAGGACAAAAAAGAAGTCCGCTTATCAGGAATAAGCGGACTGTTATACACGCAACAAATCCTCTTATTGTTCGATCGCTCGCTCAGGTTGGCACCTTCCGTTGCCGGGGTTGCCGCAGCTTCACAGATCCTTTGTATCTCCACTGCTCTGAATAAGAGAAATTTTCTTTATTCTTTTATTTCTGTATCCCGTAAGATACTGTAGCTACTTTACACTCTTTTCTGCCGGAAGTCAAGCACTATTTTCTCTGCCGGTCCGTTCTCTTTCCAGCAGGTCCTCTAGCTCACTTTCAGCATGAACTTGCGGATCTCTTTCTCTGTGGATACCTTCTCGATGACAGCGCCCAGGCTTCTCAGCTTCTCCTCAAAGCGCTCGTAACCTCTCTGGATGTAGACAATGTCATCCACGATGGTGATCCCCTCTGCCGCCAGTCCTGCGATACACAGGGCTGCGCCTGCTCTCAGATCCGGCGCGCTCACCCTTGCGCCGGAGAATTTCTCCACGCCTTCAATGGTAGCGGAATTGCCTTCTATCTTCACGTTGGCTCCCATGCGGGCCAGTTCGTCCAGATATTTGAACCTGTTCTCGAAAATGCTCTCTGTGATGATACTTGTCCCCTCACACAGAGCCAGGGTCACACCGATCTGGGGCTGCATATCTGTCGGGAATCCCGGGTAGGGAAGCGTCTTTACATGCGTACATTTCAGTCCGCCCTTGGAGACTACTCTCACCGCGTCATCGAACTCCTCCACCTCGCATCCGATCTCCAGCAGTTTGGCTGTGGTGGCTTCCAGATGCTTGGGGATCACGTTCATCACTGTCACATCCCCCTGTGTGGCCGCTGCGGCAAACATAAATGTGCCCGCCTCGATCTGATCCGGGATGACAGAGTACTCTGTCCTGTGGAGCTTCTGTACGCCTCTGATACGGATCACGTCCGTTCCGGCTCCTCTGATGTTGGCTCCCATGCTGTTAAGGAAGTTGGCAACGTCCACGACGTGAGGCTCTTTTGCCACGTTTTCCAGGATGGTCAGGCCTTCTGCCATAGCGGCTGCCATCATCACATTGATGGTGGCTCCCACGCTGACCACATCAAAATAAATATGCTTTCCTACCAGCTTTGCAGCCTCGGCAATGATCTTTCCGTGTTCGATCTCCACGTCCGCTCCCAGGGCACGGAACCCTTTGAGATGCTGGTCGATGGGACGGCTGCCGATATTGCAGCCTCCGGGAAGCGCCACTTCCGCGCGCTTATATTTTCCAAGAAGAGCTCCCAGAAGATAGTAGGATGCCCTGATCTTCTTGATATAGTCATACTCGATATCAACGCTTGTCACGCCTTTTCCGTTGATCTTCACTGTATGCCGGTCCACTCTGTGCACCATCGCGCCGATCCCCGCGATGGCATCCAGAAGTACATTGATGTCATTTACATCTGGAAGATTATCGATCATTACAGTTTCATCGCTCATAATCGCAGCCGCAAGAATAGCAAGGGCTGCATTCTTTGCTCCGCCTATCTCCACTTCACCGACAAGCGGATTGCCGCCTTTAATAATATATTGTTCCATACTGCACCTCGATCACTCTCATTCTCCGCCCTCACCGGCGAAGCCCGACTTTCTTATATATTTTCAATCTGATTATACTCTTATTATCTCTTGATCCCGCCTCAAAATGCATGGGAGACTTATCCTTATCCGGGACATTCTTCTTCCAATGACGCAGAATCTGCCTTCATCATTATATCACATATGTCGCACATGTAAAACATTTTTTACAAGTACGTAAAATTTCTGTAACATTTTACCATATAATGCGTCTGGCACGTATTATTTTTCTAGAACTTTTAAAACTTTACCAATTGTTTCTTCCAATGTCAACCCATCTTCGCAAATAGTAATATCTGCATATTTTTCAAAAAGGGCTCTGCGCTCCTCATACAATTCCCGGAGCGTCTGTCCATCCCGCAGGGCGACCCCTCTCTCATGAGGGTCTCCGATCCGATCCTCTATTGTTTCGTAAGACACCTGGAGATACACAATTTTTCCGATCTTTTTATAGTGCTCCATGGCGTTTTTGCAGTAAACCACGCTCCCTCCGGGCGAGATAATACTGTGCTCCGTCTCCACCTGGGCATTGATCCGGTCTTCCACCTCCAGAAACCCTTCCGTTCCGCGCTCCTCGATGATCTCATGCAGCAGCTTCTTCTCCTTCTCCTGGATAAGAAGGTCTACATCCAGAAACCGGTAGCCCAGCCTTTTGGCCGCCACAACTCCTATCGTGCTCTTTCCGGCTGCCGGCATTCCAATAAAAATAATATTATCCATACTCCTCTCCTTCTCTCCTTGTACGTCTCCCCTTATGCAGCGCGTCTCCCCCGCACTGCGGTTTCGCATAGTCTTTCGCACATTATAGCATGGTTCCGGCGCTTTTGTCCACGGTTCATCTTCCGCAGGCCCTGCGCGGCATCATCTTTCCCAGGTCCTGCACGGTGTGTCTGCATGGTACGGTATGGTATCTGTCATCATTATATGCAGAGGGGAGGCCTCCCGTCACCGGAAAGCCTCCCTTTGCTCCTGCTCGTTTGTTCTCATGATCTCCATCTCCGGCGTCCTCCAGGGCGGCAGATCGCCGGTCTGTGATCAGTAAAATTTTCTTTTATATTTTCTGTGGTCGCAGCGCCTTTTGCAGACTTCCTGGTACACCATGACCTGGATCAGCTCCCGGAGCCAGTCGCCCGGGTTCTCCTCCCCTTCCGCCATCCTGTCATAGATCCGCCCGCACATCAGACGGAGCTGCAGCTTATCCGGGTACTCATCGTAGAGCATGCTCCCCTCATATTCCATCCGGTCGCACTCATCCTCCACAAAGGGCAGAGCCCGCTTTGCCGTGTCCGGGTACATGCTCTTCATGTACTCAAAGTCCCGCCTCTCTATCCTTTCATCGTCATATAACAGCGGCGTCGGATACGCCATATAGTAAGGTAATTTCCGTTCCATGCGCAACACACTCCCAGCAAAAAGTCCTTTCTACGTACAGCATATGCGCCTTCTTTTATTTTGTTACATTTCATTTACATATGTTGTTTTCTTATGTCATTTATGTTGTTGTAATTATGTTGTCCGGAACCTCCGACAGAGAGGAGGTGATATCTGTGGACTATTTTACAAACCTAATCTTTTCGGTCATGGCTGGTCTGATCGTACATCTCATCAGCAAGTGGTTAGACCGAAACAAACCAGACAACTAGCCCGACTACATAAAAACTCCCCGGAAATTGCCCTTCCGGGGAGTTTTCTCTGTGAACTATTTTAAACCTTTATAGCTTTCGCTATATTCTTATCTTATCTCTCTTTTGCTTCTCTGTCAACACTTTATGTCATTATATTCCTATGCCCGCTCGCTGTAATGATGTGCATCCTCCAGCATCATATCCTTCACCTTCATAAGGCGGATCTGGGAGCTTCTCTCGTTCTCATCCAGCTTCATGGTGATATATTTGATGGTCTCCTGTGCCTGGGGAATAATCACATGCTCCAGCGCATTTACACGGCGCCTTGTCTTCTCGATCTCGGCAGCCATGAGCTGGCAGGCTTTCTCCACCTCTGCAAGTCTGAGCATATCCGGCAGGATATCCGCAAGAGACTTCACCGCTCCGTCCAGATCGCTGGAGGTAAAGGCAAAACCGTAGGAATAGATATCGTTGGCGTCCGCGGTCCTGGTCTTGGTATCAAACACCGGGATGTTGACGCTCATAACATTTTTCTTCCCTACTTCCAGGCTCACCTGCTGCTTCGGCGCCATCAGTGCCGTGTGGAGTGTAGCCTCATCCATGCCTGCTCTGGCGATGACAAAGTTCTTGTTCGCGGCCAGTATCCCCGCTTCCACCTTCTGGCGGAGCGCCATATTCTCTCTTGCCAGATCCAGGAACTGACGCATCAGCTCATCGCGCTTATCTTTGAGGAGCTTGTGGCCTCTCCGGGCTGTGACAAGTTTCTTTTTCGTTTTTGTAAGCTCCATGCGGGTAGGAGTGATCTGTGTCGATGCCATATTGCATTCCTCCTTCTATTTCCACGTGCGCACGGCATCTTTTGCCGCGGCTGGCCTTTGGCCTTGGCCGTGCCCAGCTCGATTCCGCTGACGCTTCATCGCGCTGCCGGGCGCACGCCCTATGCACCTTTGCGGAAATATCCGTCTGCAGGCAAGCCTGCACGGCTATTTCCACAAATCTGCGCACGGCTTACTGTTTCCCATAGTACAGATCCAGATACTTGTCGTCGATACGTTTCAGCTCGGACCTTGGCAGGATGGACAGAAGTTTCCAGCCGATCTCCAGTGTCTCCTCGATGGATCGGTCTGTGTGGTAACCCTGGGACACATACTCTTTCTCAAACTCGTCGGCAAATTTTGCGTAGATCAGGTCGATCTCCGTCAGCGCCGCCTCGCCCAGAATAGTCATCAGCTCCTTAGCGTCCTTTCCTCTTGAGTAGGCCGCGAAAAGCTGGTTCATGGTGTTGGAATGATCCGCCCTTGTCTTGCCCTCGCCGATACCTTTGTCTTTCAGACGGGACAGGGAAGGCAGCACGTCGATAGGCGGCTGCACGCCCTTGCGGTACAGGTCACGGCTCAGGATAACCTGCCCCTCTGTGATGTATCCCGTAAGGTCGGGAATGGGATGGGTCTTGTCGTCCTCCGGCATGGTCAGGATGGGAATCATGGTGATACTTCCCTTCTTGCCTCTCTGCCGACCTGCGCGCTCGTACATCTGTGCCAGGTCTGTGTACATATATCCGGGGTAGCCGCGGCGTCCCGGCACTTCCTTCTTGGCTGCGGAGATCTCACGGAGAGCGTCCGCATAGTTTGTAATGTCTGTCAGAATGACAAGGACATGCATGTCTTTCTCAAAGGCCAGGTACTCTGCTGCCGTCAGGGCCATACGGGGTGTGGAGATACGCTCCACCGCCGGGTCATTGGCCAGGTTGATAAAGAGTACCGTTCTGTCGATAGCGCCTGTCTCCTTGAAGGACTCCACGAAGAAGTTGGACTCCTCAAAGGTGATACCCATGGCCGCGAATACAACGGCGAATTTCTCATCGGTTCCACGCACTTTTGCCTGCCTTGCGATCTGGGCTGCCAGCTGGGAGTGAGGCAGACCGGAGCAGGAGAAGATAGGCAGCTTCTGGCCACGGACAAGAGTGTTCAGTCCGTCGATGGCGGAGATGCCTGTCTGGATAAACTCGGAAGGGTAAACCCTGGCCGCCGGGTTCATAGGCAGACCGTTGATGTCCCTTCTCTCTTCCGGGAGGATTTCCGGGCCTCCGTCCGCGGGGCGTCCCAGACCGTCAAATACGCGGCCCAGCATGTCCCCGGACACGCCCAGCTCCAGGCTTCGTCCAAGGAAACGCACCTTGCTGTTGCTCAGGTTAATACCTGCGGCATTTTCATAGAGCTGTACGACAACTTTATCGCCGTCCACCTCCAGCACTTTGCAGCGGCGTTTCTCGCCGTTTGCCAGTTCAATCTCGCCGAGTTCGTCGTAGGTGACGCCCTCCACGCCTTTCACCATCATCAGCGGGCCGGCAACTTCCTGTATGGTTCTATATTCTTTTGGCATGATTAGAAGTCCTCCTTCCCGAATGTGTCTGCGATCTCTGCGTCGAGTTCGCTCATAATGCTTTCATAGTCAGACTCGATCTTGTCTGTCACAGTATATTTATAACGTCCGATCCTCTCGCGCACTGCCATCGCAAGAAGGGCATTCATGGCAGCCCCCTTGTTCAGCGCGTCCATGGACTTCTCATAGAAGGCCAGCACCAGCTTCATCATCAGATACTGCTTTCTCAGAGGCGTGTAAGTATCCACGTCGTGGAAGGAATTCTGATGCAGGAAGTCCTCACGGATGGATCTGGCAGCCTCCATCTTCAGCCGGTCGGCCGGAGACAGGGCATCCATACCTACCATCTGCACGATCTCTTCCAGCTCCGCCTCATCCTGCAGAAGGCTCATCATCTTCTGACGGTCCTCCATCCAGTCGGGAGCCACCTTTTCATTGAACCAGCCGCTCACATTGTCCAGATACAGGGAGTAGCTGGTAAGCCAGTTGATGGCCGGGAAATGTCTCTTGTAAGCCAGATTGGAATCCAGTCCCCAGAACACCTTCACGATACGCAGGGTTGCCTGGGATACAGGCTCCGAAGTGTCGCCTCCCGGGGGAGACACGGCTCCGATTACAGACAGGGAACCCTCTCTTCCTTCTTTTCCAAGAGAGATCACATGACCTGCCCTCTCGTAGAATTCCGCCAGACGGGATCCCAGGTACGCCGGGTATCCCTCCTCGCCGGGCATCTCCTCCAGACGTCCCGACATCTCACGGAGAGCCTCCGCCCACCGGGATGTGGAGTCTGCCATCAGAGCTACCGAGTATCCCATGTCGCGGAAGTACTCCGCGATGGTAATTCCTGTATAAATGGATGCCTCACGGGCTGCGAAAGGCATATCCGATGTGTTTGCGATGAGGACGGTCCTCTCCATCAGGGAGCGGCCTGTCTTGGGGTCTTTCAGCTCCGGGAACTCATTCAGAACGTCCGTCATCTCATTTCCACGCTCGCCGCAGCCGATGTAGACCACGATGTCCGCCTCAGCCCATTTTGCAAGCTGGTGCTGGATCACGGTCTTGCCGCTTCCGAAAGGTCCCGGCACAGCCGCCACACCGCCTCTGGCAATGGGGAAGAAGGTGTCGATAACCCTCTGGCCTGTCACAAGGGGCACATCCAGGGGCAGCTTCTTCACGTAGGGGCGTCCCCGTCTTACCGGCCACTTCTGTACCATGGTCAGCTCTTTGTCCCCGCTTTCCGTGGCAATGACTGCCACGATCTCATCCACTGTAAATTCTCCCGCGCGGATCTCTTTCACGGTTCCTTCAATTCCATAGGGAACCATGATCTTCTGCTGCACTACCTGGGTCTCCTGCACGGTGCCCAGAACATCGCCGGCTTCCACCTGGTCACCGGCCTTTGCCACAGGGACAAATTCCCACTTTTTCTCCCGGCTCAGCGCGGCAACCTCCACACCTCTTTGAAGGTTGTTTCCGGAGATCTTCATGATCTCGTCAAGAGGGCGCTGGATACCGTCGTAAATGCTGGAGATAAGGCCTGGCCCAAGCTCCACCGACATGGGCGCTCCTGTGGACTCCACCGGCTCGCCCGGTCCAAGTCCGGATGTCTCCTCGTACACCTGGATGGACGCCTCGTCCCCGTGCATCTCTATGATCTCGCCTATCAGGCGCTGTCTGCTCACGCGGACCACGTCGGACATGTTGGCATCCCGCATTCCGGACGCGATGACCAGCGGTCCTGCTACTTTTTTGATCGTACCTGTACTCATAATGGACGTATCACCTCTACTTTCTTAGTTGCTGAACAGGATATCAGATCCAACGGCCTGTTCCACCGATTTCTTCACTCCCCTGACGCCGCTGCCCGTATTGCCGGACACGCCCGGGATCTCTATAATGGCCGGGAGGATCTGCCCCTCGTACCGGGCTGTCTCCTGTTTCAGGTCGGCTGCCAGCGCCTCGGTGATATAGATGATCCCATATCCGTCCGCGACGAGCTGGTGGAGCCTCTCCCCTGCCTCTGCGGGTGTGACGGGAAATGTGTCAAGCCCCAGAGCAGCGAAGCCGTAAATGCTGTCGTAGTCGCCCATTACTGCTATCTTATACATACATTTCCCTTACCCTTTCCCGAATCGCCCCTTCCGGAAGCTCGCTCCTCTTGCCGGAGAGAACGATCCGCACTGTCTTGATCTCATTTTGTCTGGCAAGTAGATACGCCACAACCGGGCCTATGGTAAATGCCTTATATTTCTGCGGGCTGATGGTCTGGATGATGCGGTTGTCACACCAGCGCTCAAAAGCGGACATGGACTCTGAGAGAGCCTCCGCTCCGCCTGCGTACTCTGTGCCCAGTAAGTAGTCCCGGATCGCCTCCGGTCCCGAGAGGGCCGCCTTCGCAAGCTGATCCACGCTGATGCTGCCGCACTCCGCCATGGCCTGCTTCATAAATTCTATAGATTTTGCGGTTTTCTGCGCCCGCACGGCGATCTTGATGTCCGCCACTGCCACCACGGATCTGGCGTAGTCCCGGATGATCTCATCCTCCGACTCCATGCCCGCTTTGTAGATGGCATCCAGGGCCGCTCTGTCTATGATGATGTCGCAGAGCTGTCCGTCCCCCGCGTGGAGAAGCGCGTCGCATGCCTGCTGCGCCGCCTGGCTCATGCCTGCCGGAAGCCGCCCGAAGTCTTTCTCCCGGATGATATCCAGCATCTCCTGGCCGGAGATTTCTGTGTCCTCGTAAAAGATATCCCCGGGCACCTCCTTCACGCACGCTGCCTTGACGGCCGCCTTCAGATTGTGGAACAGCTTCTGGTAGGAGAGCACTTCAAATTTCTTTTTGTCGATAGACAGCTCTCTCACCGTCTGCCAGATCTTTTCCTCCTCGCGCTTCAGCATCTTTTCTCCGTCTGCAGAGGTGTCCGTGTCACCCCAGCCGCGCTCCGCCAGGAACTGCAGGCACTGCTCATAGCTCTGGCAGGCGATCAGCTGGTCGATGACCGCGTTGGAAAAGAGGGAGACCTCAAGCGCCCTTATGCGGGCAACCGCGTAGGTATACTTTTCACTCATTTAAGTTCCTCCTCACGCCCTGTCCCCGGAAAACAATCCTCTCTGGACACGGTCACTCATCTCGTCACGCCTGGTCTCGAAGATCGCCTTAAATGTGCAGTTTTCCTCGATGCCGCCGTACACCAGCACAAACCCGTCCGGGACGAGAGGGTCTCCCCCGGCCAGGGTGAGGGCGCCGCCCTTTGCCCGGGCCGCCTCGCGGATCTTCTCCTCAAATCCGGCCGGCATGCGCTGTACATCTGCAGGGGAGAAATGGATCTCTCCGTCCTGGGGAAGCACGTAGTGGTCCAGCATCTTTTCGATCAGGTCAAAATACGCTGCCGGGTCCATCTCTTTTATTTCCCGGTAAGCCTCCTCCAGTACCTCTGCTATGATCTCCTGCCTGGCGGAAAGGAGCTTCGTGCGCCTCTCCAGGTCTGCTGCCGACACGGCCTTTTCTTTCAGGCTCTCCGCCTCTGCCCGCGCTTTTGTCAGGACAGCCGCGGCAGATTTCTCCGCCTGGCTCTTCTGTGCGGACAGGAGCTCTTCTGCCTGCCTTTCGGCATCCTGGATCTTAGCCTCAGCCGAGGACCGGGCCTCTTCCAGGATCCGGCTTTTCATTTTTTCTAATCCAGTCATAGCCTTCGCACTCCTTTTCCTGTTTTTAATGTGTTAACCGTAACATCCGCCTAAACCGGGATCGCTGTTACAGCCAGGATGGAGATAAGAAGTGCCAGGATCGCGTAAGTCTCAACCATGGCCGGGAACAGCATGGCTTTACCGAACTGCTCCGGCTTCTTGGCAACGATGCCGATGGACGCCGCTGCAGCCTGTCCCTGGGATCTTCCGGAGATCAGTCCCACGATACCTACCGGCAGGCAGGCTGCCAGGATCAGAAGTCCTGTCTGGGGTGTCAGATCTGCGGCTCCTCCTCCGAGAAGGCCGATCTTGGAAAGTGTCAGGAAGCCTACCAGCAGTCCGTAGATTCCCTGTGTACCAGGCAGAAGCTGGATAACGAGAACCTTGGCAAATTTACTTGGATCCTCTGTCACAACGCCGGCCGCAGCCTGTCCTGCGATGCCGACACCGATAGCAGACCCGGCGCCTGCGAGAAATACTGCCACTGCTGCTCCAAGAAGTGCATATACCAGTCCTAAATTCTCCCATATACTCATGATAAAGTTTCCTCCTTAATATCTACATATTTTGTATCGCTCTCAAAGGGTTCAAAGGGTTTTCCTCCCCCTTCGTAAAATTTACCGAAAAACTCCACAAACTGGAGACGGTTCGTGTGTACATACGCGCCCAGCAGGTTGATGGCCAGGTTCATGGCGTGGCCCACGATAAAGACCACGATGAACAAAAGCACACCGAATACGCTCTTTCCCATCATGCTTCCCATCTGGTTGACCACGGAAGCAATAACGCCCGTGGCAAGTCCCAGCGCCAGGAGACGGGAGTAGGACAGCACGTCGCTGAGCCATCCTGTGATATTGTAAATATCGTAGGCGCCAAGGGCCAGCCTGAGCACCGGATTTTTGTTGTCCCGTCCGGACATGAGCAGAAGTCCTACCGCTCCCACAATGGCCAGCGCCTTGGCCAGCGTGTTCATAAAGGGCGGGAACGAGATCTCCATCTGGGAGATGGAGCGGAAGATCTCTGACGGAAGCAGCATCAGGATCAGTCCCATCAGAAATACATACCACAGCACAACATCACAGAAGAAATCCAGGATTTTTCCATCCTTGAGTTCCATGTAGCCTTTGATCCCAAGTCCCACAAACAGGTGGATCACACCAAACAGCATGGAGAAGACCAGCAGCTTCATCGGATCATTAAGAGGTGCGAACCACAGCGGCGGCACACTGACCTCTTTCCCGAAAAACACGCTGGAAACCACATCTACCACGTCCCCAAAATAGCCGCCGAACAGGACGCCCCACACGATGGTGGAGATGCCGCAGAACATGAACAGCTTCAATGATTTGTGCATCCCTGCGCTCATTCTGGGGAATTTCTTCAGTGCAATGAAGCAGACAATGGCGACAATGGCGCCGTAGGCTGCATCAGACAGCATCATTCCGAAGAAGAACACATAGAAAAATGACATGATCGTGGTGGGGTCGAACTCTCCCTTGTGGGGGAGACCGTAGGACTCCAGCACGCCCTCCACACTGGAGGAAAATGCATTGTTATGCAGGATCGTGGGCGGCTCCTCATCCTCTTTCGGATCCTCCACATCCATGACACAGTCATACTTCTGGGCAACAGCCTTCTCCAGGGCAGGCACTGCCTTGGCCGGCACATACCCGCTGATGAGGAACGTCCGTCCGGACTGGGGCAGTGTGCCCAGCACCTGGTATTTCTCCGCCCGGATGCGGTAGTAGTCTGAGATGTACTCCAGCTCCTCCCGCCTGCCGGCGCAGTCCCGGATCTCCTCTTCCTTTCTCTCGATCTCCCTGTTCAGTTTTCCAATATCCGCCTTCAGCTCTTCGGTCCGGACTGCCGGATCTGCCGGCACCATCTGGGAGGGCCTTGCAAATCCGCCCTGTCTCAGGGCTTCCTCCACTGAAACGGCATCCTCTTTCATACAGAACACAGCCAGGTACACTCCGTCCGTCCCGGAGGAAACGATCTCCACATGCAGCTCCTCGGTCTCGGGGATCTGCTCTGCCAATATCCTGTACACGTCCTCCAGCGTGGTGCCGGCGGACATGACGCCCGGCAGCATGACTGTATGTCTGGTCCCTTCATAGTTCATGGGAACGCCCAGCCCCAGCCAGGGACTCAGGCTCTCGATCTGGTTTTCATCCTTGAGAATGGCAGCCTTCTTCTCCGCTATCTGTCTGCTGTGCAGAAGGATATCTGCCGCCATTTCCATGATCTCTTCCCTGTTTTCCGCCGCCTTTTGCAGCTGGTCTTTGTCCACCAGTTTCTTCCCTTCCAGGCTGGCAAACATGGACTTTTTCTGGGGAGCGTACTGTTCCAGCACGTCCAGGGCCTGGTCAGCTGTGTGGGCTTTCTTCTCAAAGCTCAGCCTGGGCCCTGTGGTGTCCATCCGCTGGAAGATCTCATCTTCTTCCTCCGCCAGCTGGCTCACCTCCATGATCCCCAAAGACTGGAGCCTTTCCAGGATGGCCTTTCGGTCCTTCTTCAGCGCGCAGATACTGACTCTTTGCATCTGCAGTACTGCCATAGACACATCCCTCCTTTTCTCTTATTTTTTAAGAAGCGTCTCATATCAGATGAGCAATGACATCTGACACGGCAGCCGCCTTCTTTTTCCCCGCTTCTTCTCTCAGAGTCCGGATCATTTCCTTCGTCTCCCCGGCTGCCTTTTCTGTCACTTTTTTCCCTTCCTCAGCAGCAGAGTCCATGACAGCCGCAGCCTCGGTTTTTGCATCCTGGAGGATCTTTTCCTTCATTTTCTCCGCCTCACCGGATGCCTGGGAGAGGATCTGCTCACAGCGCGCATCCGCCTGTGCCGCGATCTCTCCGGCCTCTTTCTCAGCCTGTTTTATGGTCTGAATGGTCTCTTCTACCATCAATTCACCACCTCACTTTTCCTTTTTTTGCTTTCTTGTAGTTCAAATTATAATATGATTCATTCAGTATGTCTATTATTTTTTGTTTTCAACCCTTTTGTGATTGCACAATTCATGCTATAATCTTACAATTTTTATTTTTTTCTCAGAACACCATTTTTTTCATTTTATTCCTATACTTTCTCCCTCTCGTTTTGATTTTATACAGATCATATCCTGCAATTCAAGGACAAAAAAACCACACACATCCGCAGTGGATGCATGTGGCTCTCTGCCGTTTTTAGTCCCAGGACAGGCGGTGCAGATGTCCCTCCGTGCTCATGCCTGCAAATCCATTCTGCCGCAGGGCTTCATACAAGACAATGGCGACGGAATTGCCCAGGTTGAGGGATCGGATCTCTCCCATCATGGGGATCCGCACACAGGTCTCCTGGTGTTCCACAAGAATTTCCTCCGGTATGCCGGCGCTCTCCTTTCCGAACATGATATAGCAGTCCGGCTCATACCGGACATCGGTGTAGACCGCAGACGCTTTTGTGGTAGCCATGTAGATCCTGGCTCCCGGATTTCTGTTCAGGAAATCCTGATAGTCGATGTACGTCGTCACATCCAGGTCCTTCCAGTAATCCATGCCCGCCCGCTTCAGGCTCTTTTCATCCAGCCGGAAGCCCAGGGGCTCGATCAGGTGAAGCCGCGCCCCTGCAGCCACGCAGGTCCTTCCTATATTTCCCGTATTGGCCGGTATCTCCGGCTCATGCAGCACGATGTTCAGCATCTGTATCCTCCCGATTCTATCTGTCGTTATTCCTGCTGCCAGATCTTCCAGATCTCATCCGGTCCAGGACGGTCCAGGAATCTGGCCTCTTCGCCGTTTCG
>OGYQ01001202.1_pt1 | contig 14969 bp, 8 predicted proteins | sample 1576641 | NCBI WGS metagenome assembly OGYQ01 (sample SAMEA3541476, study PRJEB24748) | human gut metagenome | biome: human gut; feature: human-associated habitat; material: faeces | place: China | collected 2012
TTCCATGGATATATTTTCCAGATGCAATATCTAAACTTCCCGTTAACGTTCCGCCTGACAACGGAAGATATTTTTTCAATTCATTAACAACCGCTGTAATCCTATTATTGAGACCACTATCTGCTGTCGTATAACCATCTATTAGTTCGACTTTTACATCTTCATCACGTTTTATTAAAGATTGCATAAGTTTAGTAAGTAGAACGTCACTTTCCTCTTTTTTATAATACTGATTATCATGAGTATGACTAGCCGGTGCGTATGTACTCGGTTTACCTGTCACGTCAGACCATGGGATTTTTCCGGTAAATGCAACTTCTTTCAGATCAGAAAACCACTTTACAATCTTTCCGAACAGTGTCGCATGGGATTCGCCGCTTTTGAGATTTTCTCTTGCGGGTGCTGCTGTAAATGCTGTGGTATTCTCTGCTGTATCTCCACCGGTTGGCACTGCGCCAACATTTTCTGCCGTAAGCACTACATTTCCACGGCGAAAAGAATCTTCGTTGACACCTTTAATTCCAGTAACAGAACTTGAACTTGTTTCAGTCCATTTTTGAACCAATTCCGAAGTAATACCATCTAAAACAGATTTATTAGAATGTGTGTGTTTTTTGTTATTTGCGTCATTCCATTTAGTTCTTTCATCTGATGTAATGTGAATAGTGTCATTTCCTGTATGAGCATCTAATTCATTTTGATTTGCTTTTGTTCCTATAGATTTATCTAATGCTTCTACAACAGATTTGTTTTTTTCGATGGCATCTGAAACTTCTTTCAATGTATCCATTGTTTCGGGAGCACCATTGATTAAATCTGCTATTTTTTGATCTGTGTATTTATTTGAATTGGCATAAGCACCATCAATTGCTTTCTGTTGTGCTGTGGAAACAGGTTTATCAACATCAGAAGTATTATCAACGTTCCCTAATTGAATCTGGCTTTTTGTTGTTTTATGTGGGTTATCGAAATTATTAATGTGTCCAAGTAATGAAGAGATGGCTTTTTGAATTTTTCCAAACGCAATAGACAATTTTTCTCCACTAGAGATATTTTCAAATTCCTCGGCTTCTTCGTATGTTGGTGTCTGATCATTTGTTGTAACATTTGGTACATTGCCGAGTCCAACTTGTTCTTTATTTACTTTATGTGGATTCATAAAATCAATCAAATGTCGAATCATTTTTTGAATAATATTAGATTCGATGACAGATTCTATTTCTTCATCATTTATTACTGATTTTTTAACAATAATATTAAACTTTCTTGTAGATATAGTTTCTTTTGGAGTTATGAACTGTAATTCTGCTTCACAAATACCTGGTACACATGTTGCTTGTTCTGACAATATAATGGATATTGTACCATCATCATTCCTAAATAAATGATCAACATCATCTTCATCTATATATACATATGTATTGTCTGGTTTTGAAATTTTTAAAAGTATTCTTACTTCTGAAGGAATGCTATATGATTTACCATTATCAGACAAAGTAATAAGAATATTTCTTGAATCTGCGTCATCTTGACTACAATGCACATTCTGCACTCTTGATATCGTCAAGTCTAATGTAATTTTTTGATTAAAAACTAAACTCATTTATGTAATCTATCTCCTTTCTAAATTCCAACTTTCCGAATAGGAGAGTAGGTTATTTTAATTTTGCAATCTAAATTAGGCGTAAAGGTGTTACACCGTTCTTCATAAGTATTAATAATTCGTGGGAAGAAATAGTTGAAGTCATTTGCTAAATTATGAGACGAAAGAGAAGAAGTAATAAGTTGATTTTTCCCATCAATTGTTATTACCTCGCCAGATTTGCAATTTCTTAGTATAAAAGATTTTGTATCCATAGAATTTGTCAGTTTAAAATTTCCTTCAGATAAAATAGTAATTTCCATATCTGGTCTAAGAGAATTGTTCAAATCTGTAGTCTCATCTGAGTTATCCCACAAATTAAAAGAAGTACCTGCCGAGCATTTATACTCAGTAGATACTTCATCCATAAAAGCAAATGGTGCATCCGTATATAATGTCAGTTCTAAACCCATTATAGCGTCATTTAAGACAATTTGTTTTGAACTGAATGTTCCGTTCCAATATACGTATTCATAGCCTTCCTTGTCTAATTTAAAGCGTTTATACCCATCTTTACGACACAGCCATCGTTGTATAGCTGAAACTTCCTCGAATGAAAGTCTCATTTCTTCTTGATTTTTTAATCGACATGGATTCTTACAAATCTGAAAAGTAGCTGATAAAGTTGTATCGTAAGTGGAAGAATATAAATTAAACCTATTACTGCCGATGGGCTTTATCTGATTAAAAGTAACATCTGCTCCAGAAGAGACGGTTTCTATACCGCCTCCACTATCAAAAGAACAGAGCATCATACCATAATCAGATAACATTTCACCAGCATATTCAAAGTCTGTACATATTTTCATAATCATTCCTCTTTAATTAAATTGAACTGCATTAAAATTGCAAGCATCTGCGGAGAAATGGTAATATTCGATAATGACTTTGTTGGCACAGGTTTCATTTCATCAATATCAACTTCTTCTAAAAACAAAGCGTTCATTTTTTTGTTGAATTCTTTTTTATTTGTAATTTCTTTTACAGAACCATCATCATTTGTTACGATTTCACCATTTTCTTTTAGTGCATATTCAGATATTAATTTGTTTCTTTTTTCATCTAATACTTGTTTTGGTACAGATAAAATTTTTATATTATTAACAATCGTAACAGCAGCATTTAAACTCATTTCTTTTGTTGCAAGAAATGAGAATACTTCGCTTATATTTAGTATGTCAATTCCTTTTAATTCCATTTCACATTTCCTCCTTTTATAATTTTTTTAAATTCGATTTTACTTTTGCTTCTAATTCGGCAACTCTATCTGCTAACGATGTCATGGAAATTCCAGCAATAATAACATCACTAGTAAACTTGGTTTCACTATCTGTAATTGTTACGGTAGTCGTACCTTTAGGTTGAAACATTATGTTACCAGTTTTTGTGCGTAAATATGTATTATTACCACCACTAACATATGTATTTGAATTCACTGAATTATCATAAAGCCCACTTCCTATATGTAGATTGTTTGAACCGCTATACCCAAATATATTATAAGCATTAGAATCAGAAGAAGAGATTGTAATATATTTAGTTAAACCGAGATTAATATTACCATTAAAATAACTTCTACCAGCAACATGTAATAAATAATTATCACCATAATCTACATTACCAATTTGGACTTTTCCGCTTACTGTAATATTATTTAAAAAATCAACATTTTTTGTAAAACTAGCAAATCCCCAAGACACAAAACCAGTATCAAAAACAACATTCGTATTGTTACCATTAATGTGTACATGTACTATATCATCATCTGCTTCATCTATATATATAGCATTTATATTAATATCACGTATTTCGTCATATAGTGTTATTTGCCGTTTAACATCGAGAACATAAGCATTAATATTGCCCTTTATAGACATTCCGTTAGTAAGGTTATACATTAAAGCACCATTTCCAAAACTAAAAGAAGCTTTAGAAATAACAGATCCATCAGAATTCACGACAAAATTATCATTATTGTTTCCACCAATCCCAATACTTCCACCACGAATGGTTGCCCCTGTAATTGTTGATTTAGAGATTACTGATCCGTCTTCATTTACAACGAAATTACCATCGCCTATGTTTATCTTTCCACCATCAAAGCTACAGCCGTTGACATTTCCTGTCAAATTCAAATTGCCATTATCATCTACATAAAAAATATCTGTATTATATTTAGAAATTTTCAATAATTTTGCTACACTATTTGGATTGACAGTAAATGTGTTTATTCCATTTGTAATTCTTAAGCCATCAATATTAAATGTCATAGAATTATTAAGGTTATATATTCCAAGATTTTCCCCAATAATTAATTTGCCAACAATAGTATCTCCAATAACACCCATAGTTGTTACTTCATTACCAGTTTCAGGATCAATATAAATATATTTACCAATAGCGGCTTTTACTGTCTGCCATCCATCATCTGTGATATATATACCACTATTAATCCATCGAGACTGGCACAAATCATAAGTCTCTGTTAAATCATCATAGGCTCTACACAAAATACCACTAGAATCATATACGACATTTTGATTGTCAGCATTATTCACGATTTTAGTTACAGTTGCATTCATTCCTTTTTGTACCCAATCCTGAACATATTTTGATGCACCTGTATTATTTTTTACCTTTTGAGTTGTGTAAGAAAATGAAGAAGCAATAGCTTGTGCCGATTCAATTACGCTTTTAACATCAGATGAACCAGACCATGTTCTCTCAACAGTCGAAAATTCAACTTCAATCTTTGAAATGTCAGAATAGAAAATCTTATAAGATAATAATCTCAAATAATATATTTTTTCATCCACGCATACATGAATCCAATTTCCTGTTTCAAATTTATTTACGATAGGTTGAAATTCTTTTAACGCAAGAAGATTATTAATAGTAGAAGAAACACTATATTGTACATGACTTGCTTTATATAATTCTTTCTTTGCAGTATCAATAAGTTCTGTTGCACGAGTTACTAATTCGCCATTATCCAATCCATCGGAAATATAATTATCATTTTGATATGTATCTTCCATACGAAAAGCACAGAATGTAATCCACATATCTTTACCAAGATAAGATTCTAAATTCAACTCATTTTGTAGTGAATTTTGAATATCATATACAACACCAGATTTTGCATCGTAATTATATAATTGATGAACAATGTCAATTTGAGACTGTCTTTTATTCATTTCATTTTCAAGCCAACCGATTCGATTGCTGTACCATGTCTGATATTTATTTTTTAACTCATCCTGTTCAGACTCTAAAATAATTCCCAAGACATCTCCAAAAGAATCTTTTAAACCACTCAGATAATCGAAACTGTAATAAGCCAATTCAGATTGAAAATCAGAATCAGATGTTTCTAAAGATTTTAGATCTTTATAATTTGTATCAAGTTTATTTAAGCATCTTTGAATATTTTGCTTAAGATATTTTTCCATATCATTATTTACTGCAATAGATACTTCGCCTCCAATAAGAGTAATTGTCTTATCTTCAATGCTTGTAAGTTTAAACTTTCCTTTCCAAACATGCTTATCTTTAGAATAAGAGGCATCTACAATTTCAACTTTGTATAATGCAGTATTAATTAATGCCTTGCAAGCACCTAACACGGTATTCGACACGACGCTTGTTGCAACCCATGATACATTTGATTTCACTGCAATTGGCGATAAATTGGCGAATGTCAATAAATTCATTGTTTCCTGAATTGTAAGATTGTCCATTTCTATTGTTTTGCCCATAGAAGTCTGCAAAATTAAACCAACATCAATACAGTCGAAACATAAAGATGCTATATTCTTATATCCAATAATAGAAGAGGAGATAGTATTATACCTATCTACTTTATTCCCATTATCATCTAATTTTGGATAGTGAATATTAACATATTTTACGATCGTGTTATAGCCTTCAACTAAATTTGCAGACAAGGTAAATTTTCTTTTACTCATACAGTCTTGATAATTACTATTGTATGTTTTAATTTTGGTAACTAAATCTTCTGGCATATTCTCATACATTTCATCAGAAATTTCTATAATGTAATTTGTACCGCTTGGATTTGCAATGGCAACAGCAGAAGTCATTAAATCATCACCGCCAGTAATGTAAAAACAGTTCTTTAAACTATCTTCACTACTTTCAATAGAAGCAGAAGTAGATAAATTTTCCTTTGACACATAAATAGATGTGTCTTCTCCATAAGCACCATTATAGTTTGTACTTCCACATTCAGGACACTTGTCATGAAAATCTCCACGGTATCCACAATCATGACATGTATTACATAAATCATATACATTTACAGTTCGTGTATTTGAATCAAACTTGAATAAGCACTGATAGTCGTCAGATATTTCACCAGTCAATTCATCATAAATATTACTGTCAGAAATAGAATATTGAAACCACGATTTCAGATCCTTTAACGATGTATCTACATGTCCAATTTTATAATTAGATGCCTTGTCCAAAATGCGGTGTAGAAGAGAAGCGTTGTATAGCTTCTTATACATTGTACTTCCTTCTGAATATGCAGATAAGTCACGATAAAAGATAGTAGGATAATCATCATCGTAATCATCTCTTGCAATATCGTCTTCTGTATTAATCTGAATATTTCTAAGTTTTACATTTTGTAATTCATTAACTGGAAGATAAGTACATGTGACCGATTTTTGCGTTGTATTTTCTTCTGTAGTATTTACACTAATTGAAAAATGTTCTTTGTATTCAGGAATATACACCAAATTGTAATTATTTATTTTATCCCATATTTGATCATTAGTTTTATATACATTAAATGATAATTCGGGTGCATTCATAGTATCTTTATACTCAATATCTGTAACATCTTTAAGTTTTCCGTATTTAGAAAAATCTCTTCGTTCCAACACAATAGTGATTTCATCTACACCAAAATTCTCATTAAAAACTATTTTTGGCATTTGTTTATTCTCCTCCTTCTTAAATTTTTATAACAAAAAAGACACCTTAGTTGGTGTCTTTGTTTGTTAAATATTCTTTTGATTTTTCTTCTAATAATTTATAATCACAACATAAATTATACAATCCTTTATCTTTATTTTTATCATTTAACCTATAATAATAGATGATTCTCGAATCTGTTCTGATTTCTTTCTCTCTGCTTTTGATTATACGATATTCTGATTGAAGTAAATATTTATAATTTTGATCCGTTATTGAATTGAAATCCATCTTATGAATTACTTCGTCAATAACGGGTATCATATTATTAATTCGTAAAACAGCCATATTACCTATTTTCTTTAAACTCTTTGATTCATACATATTATCATATGTTTTAGGTTTGTATGAAGAAAGAGGTATAAAATATTTACAATCACGATTATGCATCATGATACCGATATATTTTCTTAAATATTTTCTATCTCCATCTTTAGTAGATAATATCTTACTATCAAATTGTCTTAAATAATCAATATAATTATCATCAATTTCATAAAAAGAAATCATCACTTCTCCTTTGTGTATAAAAATAGGAGAGATATATTTCAATCTCTCCGTTTTATTATTCTCATTTGCGGCTGAGATACACCAAGTTTTAACATTCGCATTAAGTAGCGAAACACTCAAGTTTGTTAATTCTCGCTTAATGGTTGAGATACACCAACAATCGAAATCATTTGATTTCTTACTTATATTATACACAATTATAGAAAAAATAGGAGTAGAAAATATTATAAAAATCAATGAAATATTTGTGCATATTTACCATGAAAATCCCACGTAGGCTGTGACACCTATATGGGATAAAAAGTGGTTATTTATATAACCTCGCATTACCTATACCATTCTTACCAAGTTGCTTGGCAGAAACTGCTTCAGTAATACACTGAGTTGTTTTTCCGTTCCTGAGAATTTCTTCTCGTAATTGTCTACCAAAGGTTTCAACATCGTTGACACCGTTCATTACGATATCTCCAACCTCAACAATCGTAGAAGTGCCAGCAGATTTTGTTATTTCAGGTAAATTCGGCATATAGTTGATACCAGAGGTCAATAAAGAAGGATTCGTCTTTGCAAGTTCCCAAAGATTCTCAGTCATCTCATTTGTGAACACTCTATCTCCTGGATTAAGTTTTGTTAAAACTGCACCGTCAGAAGCACGATAAATCATTTCTCGTTTATTTTCTTGTGTCCATGCTAATTGACTCTTGTCTATGTGTTCAGAACCTTTTTCGTAACCTTTAAGACTCACTAAATCTGTATCAAGTTGTGCCGACTGCTTATCAAGATCAGCTATGAATTGTTGCAACACATCTTTGTTATGAGTTACATCCTGTATCATAGCATTGAGTCCACTCTTTTTCTCGATATAATTATTTTTTAAATCCTGTAGTTTATCTTTATTCTTCGTAGAAGATTTTTCAAACTGGTATTTATTTTCTACAGAATTCAATTCACCGTATAACTGTTTTAACTGACTTTCAAGTTCCTTAATCTGATTTTGAAAAGACTGCCTTTGTTCATTAATTGCTTTTTTCTTTTGTGCGATTTCGTTTTTCTTTTTAGCTATATCAGCCTCTTTCGCAGGATTATAACTGCTAGTATCAGTTTTAGAATTAACCTTATTTTGATCATTAGTCACAGTATTATGAACGTAATCTTTTGCGGCTTGACCACCATCGCCACCATTCGTGGTACTAGAACCAATTTGATCTTTTGTATCATTTGTAAGATTAGAATCTAATCCCTTAATTGTTTCAATAATATCACTGCCAAGAAGAGTTTTAATCTCATCAAGAATATTATTTGTATCATTGAGTTTTTCATTAATGAACTCCTGGTAATCATTCATTAAATCATCAAGCATATCCTCAGTATCAGAAATGAATTTTTCGTATTGTGTATCTTTTAAATCGTTTTTAGCTTCTTCAAGCTGTACTTTTAGTTTCTGAATTTGTGCACGAGATTCCTCAGAATCATTACCATTATAAGCGGTCAACTGCTTCTGTAAAGAAGCAATAGTCTTTGTCTTCTCAGCAATTTCCTTTTGGTACTTATATGCTTCAAGTTCGGAGTCTTTCAGTTTCTTGTATTTATCAATCAACTCGCTCAATGCATCAGTTTGAGCTTCGTAACCCTGTTTTACCAAATCCTGAATTGACTGCAATTCATCTTCAGCAGATTTCTTCGCATCTCTATGAGCATCCTGTAAATCACGCAGACGTTGAACAACATTTTCGTCAGACAGGGATAATTCACCTTTTTCTATCTGTCTCATAATCTTGTTATATTCACGTTGATACTCATCTGCCTGTGCAAGATAATTATCATAATTTGTTTTATGCAGACCAATAGTAGCTGTGCCATATTTTGTAAAGTTACCAGTGTCTTTATCCGTCATATCTTTATGGCTCATAAGATCAATATAATAATCATTTTCACTGTTGATACGTTTTACAGTTTCCATAGATTTATCAAAAGTATCCCATTTTAATTGACGAAGGGCATTTTGAAATTCAACGATAGACTGAGTTGACTCGTCTATAGCATTTGTTACTTCGTTGATTACAGAAACCATTTCATGCCATTCATCGCTGCCTTTTTTGATAGAACCACTAATAACAGCATCATTCAAACTCTTCTGAAGTTTTTTTCTTTCTTTGATGAGTTTACTTTTCTCGCCTTTTTCGGCAGAAATAAGAGATTTATAGTAAGCTGTACTTACCTGTTTCCCATGTTCCTGTGCAAGAGAAATCTTATTGTTAATAGATGTCTTTTTCTGCTCATTACTAGAAATTTTATTCTCATAATCAGAGGAAATATTATCAAACTTTTCTTTTGCAAGAGTAGCCTTATCTTGTTTTGCTGTTTCTTTATATAAATCAGCAGTAGCTTTGTCGGCTTCTTTCGCATCTAAATAAGCATTGTACTGCACACATGCGTTATACAGCTTGCCATTATCATTCAGCTTGGATGCTTTATTTAATAAAGACTGTGAGATACGTTTACCAGATTTTGCAGCTTTCTTAATAGAAGCAAGGAGCTTTTTATTCTCTTTGGTAGATTTGAATTTACTAATTGTTTTCTTTGCAGATTTAAGATTTTTGTTATCAGTAGAAACAGCAGTATTATAAGCCTTCTGTGTCTTATTGATATTAGAGATCTTTTTGTCAATCAGTTTATTTTTAGATTTCGCAGACGTAGCATTGTCAATTTTAGCATCATATAATTCATCTTGTGAATCATATTTTTCTGTCTTTTTATCAGCAGTCGCTTTTGCCAACACAGCGGCGGCAGTAGCATTTTCCTGCATTTGCTGTTTTAATTCGATCAGAGATGCCTTATTTGAATCAATACGTTCATTATATTCATACCAAGCTTCAGAACCTTTTGTAACTGTTTTCTGTAACAGTTTTAATTGCTCATCTTGTTTATTAATATAATCAATCTGCTTTTGGATATTTTTGTTCATACTATTATAATTCTTAGTATTTGCAGAAAATCCCCATGACTCTTTTAAAGAGATCCATTTCTCCATGCGGTCATTCGCATTTTCAACTTTTGTAGAAAGCTTTTCATACTGAGTGATAAGTAATTCGATACTTGCTTGAGTTAATTCAAGCTGTTTGTCTTTTAACTCATCTATTTTATCCAAACAATCCTGCGCTTTATCATACCAATTCTGATAGTCCTTGATTTGCTGTTTTACAGTATCATCTGAATAATCCCATATATTAGAAGCTCCACCACGAACAGCAGAAGCAATATCTTCATTAAGACCAACTTCATTTGCTTTCTGCATATATTTGTTGTAATCATCTGTGAGAAGTTCAATGCCAAATGTTGTAGCGTTTAAAGCCTCTTTATATGCATTTAAACGAGATGTGAATGAAGAAGAAGTTTTGTCTACTTTATCTTCGAGTTTAGAAAGTGCTTTATCAAAACGATTGATACCATTTTCAATAAAATCAAATGTTTCTGCAACGGCTTCTTTTACATCTTTTGCGGCATCTTTGGCAGCTTTAGCTGCATCATTGACCGCTTTACTTGTTGCAGATCCACCAGAATAATTATATTGTTTCGTAAGAACACTATCAATTTCATCCTGTGCTTTTTCTTGTGATTCTGTACTATAAGATCCCTCATCAAATATTTTAGTATTTCCAGTATGCTTTTTCGTCTTATTTGGATTTTTAAGCTGTCTTAATACACCATTTTTAGCATTTTGAAAAGCATTTAATTCATCAATAGCTCCACCAAGAGCTAAAACCAACTTCTTAATATTTTCAATATCACTATCAGTCGTAAGAGTTGTACCGTTTGCGAGTTCTTTTTTCAAAGCATATTGTAAAAGATAATTTGCTGTTTCCTCGGAAACTTTACCTTCTTCGACTAATTTTAAGATATCTGCTGTAGTTGCGTTTGCTAAGTCAAAAGATTTCAGAGCAGCAATTTCTTTAGCCGCAGATAATCGTTGAAGAACTAATTCATGACTATTCTCAACACCCATCTCTGTTAAGGTCTGTTCGATAAGTCCAGCATTTTGCTCATTGACTTTATCCAAAATTCCTGACTGTTCGATATAAGCCCCTGTTAAGGAAGACATGATTTTCTTAACTTCCTCTGTGTTTTGACCAGCTTTTTGAAGCTTATCAATATAATTTTCTATACCAGAAACATCTTTGAAAGCTTCAGCAATATTGGAATAGTCCTCAAAGCCAATATTTTCATCTTTGTTAAATAATTTGGCATATGTTTTGTCAACAACGTCCATCTTTTCTTTGACTTTATCGAGTTCTGTGATGGTTTCACTAAGTGACAAAATCGGTGTTTCATTGGAAGTTGTATCTTGAGCCTTTTTAGCATCTTCAACTAATCTATTTACTGCTTTGTCAACATAGTCTACAGAATCACCAGTCAAATAATATCCTGCTTGGACATCATGAAGAGAATCGTCCCATTGTCCCATTTGACCTAAAAATGTCTTCATAGAAGAGGATTGTGTCCCCTTTTCTTGTAAATCCTTGATGTCTTTTTCAGATATATCTTGTGGAACTGTATCAACTTTTAACACAAGTCCTTTATCATCTGCATCAAGAATATTTTGAGCACCTTCTAATGTCCCGTATAAATAATCAGACATATTTTCTGGCGTCATTACTTTTCCATCAGGTGTTATTGGAGTATAATGAACATATACATATTGCCCATTTTCTTCATCACCTTGCCATATGAATTCACCTTGAGTAAAAGTAGTTGCAATAGAGCCATCTTCGACATCCCACCCAGCAGCTTGCATAGCAGAAGAGTCAATTACTGGGCGAATTGTCAAACCAACATTGCCATTTTTGCTTAAATCAGCTAACTGATTTTTAGTATCTTGTAATGCATTTTGGGCGTTTGCTTTTTCTTCTGCAATATATTTATCAAGAGTTGTAAAATCCTCATCATATGAAGTTACCAACTGAAACTCAACAGGATTTTCTTTGGCATACTCAGTAAGCTCGTCATTTACTCTTTGGACTTCTTGCTTCTGTTGCTCGTAAACTTGATTATCTCTTTCATTCTGTTTACTTTGTTCAAGTGTATCAACATGGTTCGGCTCTTCTATATATGTAGGCTTTATTACATTGTCGGGATTATATTTTTGATTTATATTATCAACTACGCTTTGATATTCTTGTTGTTTTAACTTGAAAATATATTCAATAGTTGATTCATCAATACCATTATCAGCTAATGCTTTTACAAAATCTTGATTTAATTTATCTATATTAAATTCGCCATCATAAGCCATAGCATATCCATCTGATATAGCTTTTTCATAATCAATATTTGTGCCTTGAGTTGCTTGTTTAGCAATATCAAGAAACATATCTGGATTTGTAAGAGATTGTAAATTATATATCAATCCCATATATTGATTATATAAATCTTCATATCCTTCAATAATAGTTCCATCATCATATTTAAAAGACTCAATAATCTCTAAAAGAGAAGAAGTTAATTCAGCAGTGTCTCCACCAGCCGTATCAATTAATTCTTGAGCAATTTTTTGTTTCTCAGAATTTCCATCTTTTAATGCACTCATGTAAATATTATAAGCATTTTTTAAGTTTGATGCTTCATATTTAGCATGTTCTGCATAAGTATAAGATTCTTTGTGTGAAACAACATCTGTGCCATCTTGGATATCGGAATAATCCATTTCTACTTGTGTACCAAGTAAATTTTTAGCATCCAAAGCAGCCGCTTTCTGTTTTAATTTTATGTTGTTTTCCAACAGAGATTTTTGAGTTTTTAACTGCGTATTTGCCGCGGAAAGTTTATCTAATTCATTTTGTTCTGTTAGTGTAATCGAATCTTGGGAAGCAATATCTTGTATTTTTTGCTTTGTTGTTTCTAATTCAGAATTAACAGATTCCAGTTCTGATTTGTCATCGGATAATTTGGTCTTTGTATCATCCAATGCTTGTTGAGCTTTTTCGTGTGTTTCAACAATAGCTTTTTGAGCATCTTTATTCGATTTATTTATATATGCAATTACTCCAATAGCAACCGCACCAACCGCTGTTAAAATTGCACCAATAGGATGAGCCGTAATAACAGCCCATAATTTTGCAACCGCACCAGTTAAAACATTAGTTATGCCAATATTTGTTGTTTCAACAGCATTTAACCCAAGCATTGTAGCAATTTGTGCTGACTCCGCAGTTGTTAATGTCCCATTTGCGACCGCTTGTTCCAACATTGCTAATGTTACTTGCTTTTTGACTGCAACTTGTCCTTCTTCTGCGGCTGTAATACCAATTTTACTTAACAAGGCTTCTGCATCAGCCTTTGCAACTCCAGATTTAGTTGCTAATTCAACCATTTCTGCTTGGGTTAAAGAAGCAGTGGCAGTTGTAAGTCCAGCTTTTGCTAAAGCGGCTTCTACTTCAGCAGCTTCTGATTGCTTTGTGATTAGAATCTGACGAATTTGTTCTTCTGTAGCACCTTTGCTTGCTAATGCAAAAACGGCTTGTTCTGTACTTAATCCTTTAATTGCAGTTCTAAAAGCATCTAAGTTGCCTGTATTTACTCCTACTGACATTAAATTCATTCCATCTAATGCCTTTAAAGCAATTCCAAGTTTATTTAATTCAGATATCATTGTCGGTAATTGTTTGAATATCATACTAATATTTTTACAATGTGTTTGAAGCATTGAATTTGTAATAAAAATCTTTTATAATAAACTTAGAAAATTTAGGAGGTATCTTATGAAAAGAACAAAAGTGGTCATATTTATAGCTATGTTATTGTGTGTAATTATTGGAGCTATATTTTTGCAGAATAAACCACAAACAAAACTAAAAGAAAATCAAATCAAAATCAATAATGTAATATTAACAGTTACATCCAAAGAAGAAGATTTTGACCAATACAAAGGAAATCATGATATTAGTTTTTATAATAATAAAAATAGCGTAGACATAGAGATTAAAGATAACAATATAGAAACATACAATAATATCAAAATAGGAGATAGTATTGATAAATTGGATTTCTGCGATAAATCTGTTGGTATGATATATTATTTTGAATCACAATATAGGAGTCAAGGTTATCATTTAGAAATTCAATACGGAACAGATAGCGAAAATATAATCACCATTACTTATCATTTTTATAAACAATAGAACTAACGTTCCGACTATCTATAATCGGTAATTAATGGTAAAATATTCCATATACTAATACGGAGGAGGTATTATAATGTATACATTTAAAATCACGGATAAGAACGGTGAATGCAAGGAGTATAATCATATTGTAAAAGTTTGTTATACAGTTCCTGTTTCAGGTGCAAAAGAAGTAGTCATTGAAGGAGAAGATATATTTACCTATCAATATAAAACTTGTTATGATTTACACTTGTACGCTGAAAAGGAAGCATTCACCGTATCAAATAAAGAAATCTCAGTTATCAATGTAATCAAAGAAGATTAATCATTATACCCGAATTCAACAGTAATTTCTGGATTGAGTTCGGGTATTTTATTTAGATTAAGAGTCTTTAAATACTCAATAACTGATTTTAATTCCTCTAATTCATTTATTTTAATTTTAATGTTTAATTTTGTCATATTTATTTACCTCGTAATAATTTTATGCAATTGATGATGGATTGTTTTGCAAGGAATATACAAAAACAAAATAAAAGGCAAGGAGAAGAACACATTATGAAAAAGTAAGTACGTAATCATCTGTACCTTGCCTTTTAAAAAAACATGCCGCCCATCAGGGCGGCACATTTTATTTCTTCTTTTTGGTTCGA
>OGYQ01001203.1_pt1 | contig 14940 bp, 16 predicted proteins | sample 1576641 | NCBI WGS metagenome assembly OGYQ01 (sample SAMEA3541476, study PRJEB24748) | human gut metagenome | biome: human gut; feature: human-associated habitat; material: faeces | place: China | collected 2012
GAGCACATCTTCTTAACGAGTATTTCTTTTGATTATCCTGTTCGCTACTCTACGAACATATATTCTTAATAAGTATTTTCTAAATATATTTTCTATTAAAATAATATCATTATTTATTTTTTTATTCAAGTAAATTATAGAATTTTATTTATTTTTTTATATTAATATTGTTTTATGGGAATACTCACACCTTAACTATCAGTAATACTAAAAGTATTACTTTTTTATCAATGTATGTATAAAGTATTTTGTTAAATGATAATTTAATATAAAAATATATATGTGTAAAAATTATAAAAATTTTTTAAGCTATTAAGGTTTATACTATATATTCATAAAACATATATGTATATATATCTTTTAAAATACGGTTAAATCATAATAAAATATACTATATATTTTTTGAAATTATGCTTCTAAGTGCTTCCAAAAATACACATATATCATAAAGTATTTTTATTTATTTTTAAATAATAATAATTTATATACTATAAAGTGTTTTTTTATAAAATAAAATTATATACTATAATATATAGTATAAAGTATACTATAGTGTATCAGGGCTGTTTTTTAATTTTTTTTATCCAGTTCTTTATATTTTTCTAAAAATTCTTCTAAAGCACAGCTCAAAGCTGATATGATAGTGATTTTATTTTCTTCACAGAACTCTGTAAAGTGTTTATAAAGGTCTTCATTGATACGGATATTCTTGATTTTTATATTTTGAGAGTATTTAGTTTTTATATTTTCTAGGCTGTATTTTAAAGTTGCGTCGGCTTCATTTTTAATAGCCTGTCCTTCAGTCATAAAGAATAGAGCCTTTAAAACCTTGTCATTTAATAAAAAGTTGATTTTGTCTTGTGGTGTCTTAATTTCTTCAAAAGATTTAAAGATTTTTGGACTATCCAAGAAAAAGTCTATATTATTTGATGGAGTAGCAGATACAGGGGTAGCTTTTTTTTCTTCAGGAACAGGATTTTCAGCTTGTTCTTCCACCTCTTTAGGTTCTTCAATTACAGCTTCAGTAATTTCAGTTTCATCTATTTTTACAGCCTTTGGAGTTGTTTCTATGACTTCTTCAGCTTCAATGATTTCAGGAGAGAAAGCAAAGTTCAAATACTTTAATTCTCTTTCTGTAAAATGCTCGTGGTTTTTATCAAGCCAGCTGTCTTTTTTCTTAACAGTAACAAATTTTTCTTTAATTATGTCCTCAAGTTTAGTCTTTTTCTTTATCATTCCTTTAATTTCTTCAATTTTCTTTTTAGTTTGAATGTTCATAAATGCCCTCCTTAATACTTTATATATATAAAATATTATACCATATCTTCATATAAAAATGAAGATTTTTTCTTTTTGGGCAAGGATTTTTTACATAAATATTCTAATCTGTCAAGGGTGGCAAAGCCATCGGCAAGCCGACTAAAGCCCTTGACTGCTTGAATATTTATGTGGGAGATTGATTTGCCAAAAAGAAAAAAATATAAAAAAGTAGTTAAGGTGGAGTTAGGAAAGAAAAGTTTTTATTAAGTTTTTTAATTTTATTAAATTAATCTTTATTTCTTGACTTGAATTATTGAAAATGTCGGGGTATACTTATAAAAAATAGGTATGGAGGTCTCTTATGAAAAAAATATTTAGCGTAGTTATGCTTATATTTATTACATTACTGACAAGTGGTTTTACTAAAATGCACAATGATGAAGTTTTAGAAGTAATACAACGGCAAGTACCTAATGATAAGTTTTATTTTATCAGAGGATTAGAGAGAGAATATGGTTTCAATACTAATGTTCGCTATAGGGGAATAATTTACAGTGATAAATTAAAAGAAGCTAAGGCTTTTATGGGAATACAAGTGGCTTTAGAGGATTTAGACAGCTTATATATGTGGGAAGATGACTTTAAAGACCAATATGAGAATGCTCTTGCTTCTCCAAGACTGACTAAGATAATAAGAGAAAATGCTAAAAAAGTGTTTGGAGATGATATTGTTGTATATGTAGATTTATCTAATATATTTCTTTTAAAAGAAGCTGTTGAGTTTGTGGAACAAAATATAGGAAATTTTATCCCTGATGATGAAGTTGGACCACCTGTATATATAGATGTTTTTGTTGATGACATTACAAAAGTAAATATTGATGAATATAAGAAAAAATTATTTAATTTACATCAAACTTTATATAAGAAATATAACATAAATAGTGATATTAATATGGATTTACAAGACAGAGAACATTTAAATTATGATATTGTGAAAAATCATATATTTTATATCTTTAAAGATGAGCCACAAGTAAAAAAATATTTAAAGAAGTACAAAAAAGAAAAAACATTACCACCAAAAGAAATGGGATATTTAATGGATTATTTTACAAGATATTTTGATGATGAAAATATTTCTAATATTTGGTTTCAAATGTATTATAAATATGTAAAAGAACCAGAAGATGTTAATGTAATATTTCCAAAGGAGTTGAAAAATAATGGTTAAAGATGTAGAATATGCTTTTTTTGCACAGTTATCATATTTAAATTGGAATAAATTAGATTTAGATAAATTAAAAAAAGAGTTTTCTTATCAGAATAAAGATTTTATTAATTTTTTAAAGCTTAATACAGTTTGGAGCAAAATAAAAAGAGATGATTTAGAACCAGAGCTAATTAATGATATTTTAATGTATGATGAAAGAGATAAACGCCTTTTAGGAGTTTTTGGAATAGAATATGACACAAAGAAAAAGCGTGAGTTAAAACCATATTATGATTTTAACGGCTGGCAGTTTATTTACAGTGCAGATAAAACAAAGCTGTTTGCTGATTATGGATATGGCAGAAATGTTTCTGACAATGGTTTTTATGCCTGTGCCTTTCAAAAAGAAAATGATGTTGTAATAGCTTACAGAGGAACAGACTTCAGCTTTAAGCCTGAAGATATTAAAGGAACAATTAAAGATATGATACAAGATATTGAGTTGGGATTTATGAAAGAAAATGGATCGCAACTAATCTGTGCCTATATGTTTTTAGAATATATAAAGAAAATGTGTAAAAAAGAGGAAGAAAAAGAAGAAAAAATAAATATTCATATAACAGGGCATAGTTTAGGAGGGTGTTTGGCTCAATATGTCTATGTTGTCACAGGAAAGATATACCCTACAGTAACTTTTAATGCTTTAGGGCTTGGAAAAAGTAAAGATAAGATTAAAGAAGATTATTTATTTGGAGATGATATACAGGATTGTATAGCTGAAAACTCGGCTATAAATAAGAATTTAATAAAATTATTAGCTGTATGTCTTTGTATGAAAAATCCACATTTACTGCTTGGAGCTTCTTTATTAGTTGTTGCTAATAATTATTTACAGTCTTGTGAAGCAGAAGAAATTGAAGAAAATTTTATAAATGAGAATAATGAAGTTGCATTAAATGGCAGTGATGAAGAAGTTATAAAAGAAATTCAAGAGATATTAGAAGATGATGACCTAATAGCTTCAGCTCAAGTATATTGGTTATTAAAAGGAACTCAAGGAATGCAAAGAGTAAATAAAGCTGAAAATATAAAAGCTGAATCAGAAATAATAAATTATTATAATCATTTAGACTGGACTTCCTTAATAGCTCCAAGATATGGAAAATGTATAGATGTTTTAACAGGAAGTATTATTTTAAATGATATAGTTCCTGACACAAAAGAATTTTTATTAAACCAAGATTTTAATATGACTTATCACGGAGTAAATGATTTTTTGCTGTATATGGACGAAACAGGAAAAATAAGAGCTGGAGTATTTAATATAACTTTTACTAAAAATGCGATGAAAACAATGTTTTTAAAAATCTCTAAAGATGATGAGGCTAGACAAGAGAAATGGAAAAAACTTTATTTTTTAGAAGTCGGCACAAAAGATAAAACAAAGCAACAAAACCCTTTTAGATACTTTCATCAGATTTGTACTAAAACGCCACAATTTGGACAAAAGGTATCAGAAGTAGAATTATCAAAAATTAAATATAAAATTCCTGCTAATGTAAGTTTATCTCGTGTTTTGTCAGAATATGTAGATTACAGATTAATTCCTGATGAGGAAAAGGAAAAAGCAAACGGAGAAATTGGACGATTTATAATAGGACAGTTATGCAATGTAAAAGAACTTGCAGGAATAAAAGGTGGAAAAACAGCAATAGTGGATAAATTAGGAGAAGATTCCGAAACAATGTTAGAAAAAGTATTGGAAGAAAAAGATAATACGAATACTACAAATAATAAACTTAATAAAGGATATAAAAATCTTAAATATGCTGTTAGATATCACGGTGGTGGAGAATATTAAGGAATACAGCTTTGTATTCCTTTTTTATTGGTTGAAATTCAATTTTGAGCCGTTTAAAAGCCGTTTTAGATGACTTAAAAAATTTTTTGGTATAAATCCTTACCGAAAACAAAAGAGTGCTTTAAAAATGATTTTGGAGGGGCTGATAAGTGGAAAATAAAAAAGATAAGGACTATAATATACCTTATCTTTTAATTTTTATAAAAAAAAAGACTTCCTATAAAAGCCTTTTTATGTGTTTTAATAAGACAGGTCGCCACTCCTGTATCTCCTAACTAGGGTGATAGCTGACTTTTCTATCCTCAAATTAAAACACTATATTTCTTACTAATATGATACAACAAACTTTGGTAAAAGTCAACTATAGATTTTCTACTCTATGATAATAACCTTGTGATACTTGATATTCAAACTTTGAAGAATTTAGAGAGTACAAAGTTCTTATAAAAAGAGTTTGATTTTTTGAAACTCTAATAGCAACTTTAACATAAGAATTACTTTCTTTACAAAAGAATTCTTTTATTAGTTCTAAGGACTCATCACGTGGATTTTTACCTATATAATCTGGAGAATTTACTATTTCTGATAAATATTGATAGTATGTCTCATAGTCTGAATAATGCTTATTTTTCATATGGAGAATATTTTGTTCTCCAATATAAACCATTTTATTATCTTTTAAACCGAAAAAATCAGCTACTTTTTGGTTTAAGATTCCTTTTAATTCTGTCATTTGCTTTTTTTACTCCTTTCAGATTTTTTCTCCTCTAAAGGTTCGGCTTCAATCTCAAAAGGAATTTTTCTTTCTTTTATTAATTTTTTTGCAAAGACAGTAAAAGCGGTACTTAAAGACATTCCCATTTCTTCACAAACTTGTTCTGCACTTTTCTTTAATTCTTGGTCTATTCTAAAACTAATTAAAATACGGCTCATATAAATCAGCTCCATTATAATTATGATGTTATTTAACATCATAATTATATCAAATGATTTTATAAAAGGCAAGTTTTTAAACATTAAAATTGAAAAGTAGAAAGAAGTATGAGATAATACCAATATAAATAATTGGGTCTTAGCACCTGTGATATGATTAAAAGGACTTTGCGTCTGTGAAAGAAACGGAGAATTTATCATTCTCCGTTTTGTCATATACTTTGGTTGAGGATTTTTACTCCTTTTTATTTTTTATAGAATAGGTAAAAAAAATATATTGATAATATAACGGCTCTATAGTATACTTTGGTTGAGGATTTTCAGTCCTTTTTATTTTTTATATAATAGGTGGAAAAAATGTATTGATAATATAACGGCTCTATAGTGTTTTTTAGGGGGATTTTTTATGACAGGTTTAGAAAAGAAAAAAGAACTTTATAATTTAAGAAATGGTTATTTAAAATACAATCCTTATTTTCAATATACTGAAATTAATGTTTATAAATTCTTTGAGTTAATCTACAGTAGAAATGATGAAATGCCTTTAGAGGAATGTGAGGGAGCTTCTCAAGAACATCAAAATCATAAATATCACGGAATAGCTACCGAAATTTTAAAAGATAGAGCAAGACATTTTATGATTTTTAATGATTTGAATTTTTTGGAAGAAATTAAAGACAGAGAATTTGTCATCACAAGCCCCATAAGTTACATAGGGAGAAACAGAACGGCGAAAAATTCAAGATTTTTATATGCTTTTGCCATTGATTTAGATGGAGTAGGAAAGCAGCAAATAGAAGATATTTTTTATCAGTATAAAAATGAGGTTATGCCCAAACCTAATATCATAGTCAGCTCAGGAAATGGACTGCATTTGTATTACATTCTTGAAAAACCTATAGCTCTTTTTGATAATATCAAAATCCTTTTAAAAAGATTTAAGTATGGGTTAATAGATTTGGTTTGGAACGGCTATACATCAAGCGTCAAGAAAAGACAATATCAAGGAATTTTTCAAGGATTTAGAATCCCTGAAACAAAAACAAAATTTGGAGAAGTTGTAAGAGCTTTTTATTTAGAAAATTCAGAGCTTTATACCATTGAAAAACTTAATCATTGGGTAACAGGAAGAAGAAAATTAGTAGATACAGAAATAGACATTATAAATAAAGCTCTTTATATTCCGAAAAAATTAACTTTAAAAGAAGCGAAAGAAAAGTACCCTGATTGGTATGAAAGACGGATAGTAAAAGGCGATAAATCTCGTAAAAAATGGCATATTAAAAGAGATTTATATGATTGGTGGAAAAGAACTATTACAGATAATGAAAAAGTAGTTGAGGGACACAGGTATTTTTGTATAATGAGCCTTGCTATGTATGGATTAAAATGTGATATACCTTATGAGGAGGTAAAAGCCGACGCATATTCATTCTTAGAGGAGATGGAAAGTAAGACAGGAAATCAGGATAATCATTTTACAGAAGAAGATATAGAGGACGCCCTAAAAGCCTATAAGGAAAATTATATGACTTTTCCTCGTAAAGATATAGAGATTATAACAGGTATATCTATTCCTCCAAATAAGAGAAATTATAGAAAACAGGAAGTTCATTTAATGGGAGCAAGAGCTATACAAGAAATTAATGATAAAGTAAATCAAACAGATTGGAGAAAAGGAAACGGAAGAAAATCTAAAAAAAACGAAGTTATAGATTATCTAAGATTTAACCCAAGAGCTACAAAATATCGTTGTATTAAAGAAACAGGTTTAGATAAAAAAACTGTATATAAATATTGGGAGGAAGCTCAACAGATTATAGAGAAAGAAAATCCATTAAGAAAAGAACTAACTTTGGAGGAATTAAAACAGCTAATTATAAAACAAAATCACGGTTTTAAATCCCAACAACAACACGAAGAATTTTGTAGTCAAATTTTAGAAGCAGAAGATAATAAAAAAATTAAAGAAATTTGTTTAAAATATGACTTTGTACCTAACTTCAAAATATCTTAAAAAAGGAAATGCTTAAAACAGCCTTTAAATAGCTTAAATTTGATTCAAAAATAAAAGGTATAAAATATCAAGATGACCCCGAAAAATGCGTTATAAACGATTTTACGAGGTCATTTTTTTTGAGCTTCAAAAAATTTTATAAATTTTTACTTATTTTCTTCTTTTTTTTCAGCAAATTTAATTTTATAATGAGCAACCATTCTAGCTATATCTTCATCAGATAATTTTTGTGCATTTTTTATGAAAAGATTAAAAAGAGGTTTTAGCTTCTTTTCAGCTTCCTTTAACTCAATTTCTTTTAGTTTTTTTTCAATCTCTTTTTTCTTGTTAATAAGTTCCTGCTTAATTTCCTCAGAAGTCTTGATTTTTTTCTTTGGTTTAGTAGTTTCTAAATTTTCTTGTACTTGGTTAAGTTCTTCCATAGTTAAAACCTCCTGTAAAAAGATTATTTATAGTAATATTATTATAGTATATTTTAGCCACAATTTCTAGTCCTTCCTTAATTTAGTTATTTTTTGAAAGTATACCATTAATTTTTGACAAGTCAAAAAATAAGAGGTATACTTAATATATATTAAGTAAAATTAAGGAAGCGAGCACACTGTAAATGACGGCAAATTGATAAATCAATTTGTCATCATTTACGCTCGTTTAGGGGGATTGCAGTCCCCCTAAAAACCCCTGCTAAAAGCAGGAAAGGAGGTATAAATTTTTTGAAGAAAAATTTATCATTAAGATTAGATGAAGAAGATTATAATTTGCTTGAAACTCAAGCTAAATTATATGGAGTAACAAAGAATGAATTTGTAAGAGTTTTAATAAGAAAAAATATGCTAGGAGATATTCAGGAATTAAACGAGAATTTAAAAGATATTTTTAGACTAAAAGTAAGCATAGGAAATAACCTTAACCAAATAGCTAAAAAATGTAACAGTAAAACTATATCAGATTTTAGGGAAATTCAAAAGGAGTTAGATGACCTATGGCAATCTTTAAAGCGATAGATAAAAGTAGTAAAAATATAGGTGGCTCAAAAGGTGTCTTAGATTATGTAGGAAAAAAGGCTGAAAATACAGTCGGAATTAAATGTTCAAATGATTATAAAGAAGCCTTTAAAGACTTCCAAGATATTAAGGAATTTTATAATAAATTAGAGGACAGACAATATAAGCATTTTACCCATAGTTTTAAGCCAGGGGAAATTGATAAAGAAAGAGCCTTAGAAATGACAGTAAAATTATGTGAAGAAATTTTCCCTGAAAATCAAGTTTTTATAGCTCAACATACAGATAGAAAACATATCCATAATCATATCGTAGTAAATTCAGTAAATTTTGAGAATGGAGAGAAGTTTTATTATGAGGAAAAAGAGTTTGATAGATGGAGAGATAGAGCAGATGAATTAGCCCAAGAATATGGACTAGAAATTGTACAGCCAAAAGAAAAGGAATTAAAGGTCGGAGAAATAGTATCAAAATCAAGAGATACAAGGGAAGTTATAGGAAAAGCTATGAATGGAGAAAAAAAGAGCGATATAGTAACAGTATCTTTAGCAGTAATTCAGGCAGGACAAGAAGCAGAAAGTAAGGAAGATTTTACTAGACTTTTAAAAGAAAAAGGAGTTGATATTGATTGGGGAGAAACTACCAAAGAAGATGGCTCTATAAAATATAAAAAATATATAACCTTAACTGTTGATGAAAACCACAGAGTAAGTAAGAAACCAAAATTTAGATTAGACAGCTTAGAAAATCATATACACCACCCTGCATTTAATACAGAAAAATTGAGGGAACATTTTAAAGAATTAGAAAAGAAAAAAGAGCTGGAGATCCAAAAGAAAAAAGAAAAAGAAAATTCGTGGGAAAAAAGATTAAAAACTAAAAGCCGTGATAGAGGTGGAATGGAACTATAAGGAGGAACTGTATGGCAAATCTTTTTGATGGAGCAAACAAAGTAAAAGACGGAGTTGAAGAAATTGATAAAATTTTGGATAAATTAAAGCTAACTTCTGAGAGATTAGAAAAGATAGAAGAAACTTTTTCTGAGGTTGAAAATATTAGCCCTGATTTATTAAAAATTAGAAAGGAGATAAAGGCTATCAAAGAAGATTATGAAGACCTTGATTTAGAAGAAGTACATAAAACTATAAAGAATACTGTCAATAGAATTACAGATGGAGCTTTTGAGAATTGGAAGTTATGGGGACTATATTTTCCACTTGTTATATTTGTTGCAGCATTTATAATGGTGTCTTATTTTTATATGGTTAATGTTAGAAAAATGGCAGAAGAAAATAAAGTTTTATCTGATAGGATAAATTCGGTCTATAATATGCACCTACTAGATAAGAAGTTTTGGTATAATAAAGAAAATCAAGAACTATTTTTAGGGGATTATGATTGGATACAAAAGAAAATAGCTGAAGAAAAGAAAAATAATAAAAGGTAGAAAAAATTTTCTACCTTCAGGCTGTAGACAAAGAGAGGAGAAAATTATCTCCTCTCTTTGTTTATATAAAATTATTTCTTATAAATTTTCAAGAATTAAAATATCGTGTTTATCTTTTTCTCTTAATTCATATCCAGTGTGAAAAATTTTTTGTCCTTTTAAAGATATACAAGGAATTATTTTCCCTTCAAAACTCACACTATCAAAATAATCTTTTTCAAATTCATACCAACCGCCTTCTAAATTAGCTTGTTTTGATGTTCCGTCAGTTGCTAGAATAAATGGGTGAATGTCTAAATATCCAAGTTCATCACTATAAAGTTCTATTCTAACAGGACTCCAATCAGTATCTATTCTATAACCTATTTTTAAAAGTATTTCTAGTAATTTCTCTGTATATTTTTCATCAAAATCAATATCAATATCTCTATGAGGTCTTGTCTGTCTTCCTGCTAAAATATCTACTCCCCAACCTCCATCAAGCCAATATGTAATTCCTATACTTTCAAATAGCTCAATTATTTTCATTAAATCTTCTTTTGTTGTTATTTCTTTTCTAGTCATATAATCCTCCTATAAATACTACAAAAGGCTCTTTTGTATACACAAAAAAGCCTTTCATCATAATGTATCTAAATAAAAATATATAACTTATATTTTAAATAAGAAATTAGATGAAAGATAATTTATTAAGCGTACACAAAAAGAACTACTGTTGTAGTTTGATTTTTTTCATATTTGTGTTTAACTTAAATTATCTTATATCCATTTTCCTACCTTTCACAACATTTTATTTTCTTAAATGATATCATATTATAAAAGAAAATTAAAGACTATAAATAAATTTCTTTTGTCTACAGTCTGTAGTGGTGCTTTATAGCACCACTTTTTTATTTTAGTCATAGTCAAAAATATGTTTTAAAATCATTGAGGAATTTTCTTCCAAACTTTGCAAAATATCTTCAATAAACTTTTCATCATTATTCTTGCTAGTATGGTAGCAGTATTTAAAAAGTTTATGATATTTGTTGCAAAATTCAAAAATTTTTTCTAGCTCTTCTTGGGTTATTCCTCTAAAAAATTGAATATCATTTCCGAAGATAAATCTATAATTTTGAGGATTGATATTTACTTCCTCATTCCATAACTTGAAAAAGGTTTTTTCTCTCTCTTTTTCATTTTTGATAAATTCCATAATTACACCTTATTTTTTTTGACTGTATTTATTATCAATATTTTCTACTATTTTTGCTATCTCTTCATCAGTTATTTTATTTTGATATTTTTTGAAAATATCAATGATTGGTTTAAACTTCTGATTGAACTTTTTTTCTTGAAGCTTTTTTAACTCATCTTTTCTTGCTTTTATTAGCTCGTCAATGTCAGTAATTTTTTTAGCCATTTGATACCACTTCCTTTTACCTAAAATTGTATATTTTTATTATAATCTAAATTTTACTATATTTCAATAGCTTTATCGTTGACATAGATAAGCTATTGAAAAGGGGGTTAAGGGGGTTTACCCCATTACATACGACTTTACTTTAGTAAAGGGGAGTATGTTTCGCCTTTATAAAAAGCTTGTTGAATTTTAAGTTACTTTTTTGTATAATTTTATTATAGGGTTTTTGTCAGTTATTTTATATAAAGCTTTTTATAATGCGAAATGAGGTGCTTTTATATGAGTTATGCTATAATGAGAATGGAAAAAAGAAATGCTGGTAATATAGTTGGAATGTTTAAGCATAATGAGAGAAAAAATGAAAACTATTCAAATGAAGATATTAATAGAGAATTATCTAGTCAAAATTACCAATTAATTGAATGTGATAGTTACAAGGAAAAAATTAATCAAGAAATTAAAGAAAGATACAAGGTAAATAAATCTATAAGAAAAGATGCTGTTTTATGTGTAGAAACTGTATTTACTTCTGATAAAGAATTTTTTGATAAATTGACACCAGAGCAAGAAAGATTATATTTTGAAAAATCTGTTGAATTTTTAAAAGAACAGTTTGGAGAAAAAAATATAATTTTTGCAACTGTCCATAAAGATGAAACTACACCCCATTTACACGCAGGGTTTATTCCTATGACAGATGATGGGAGATTGAGTTATAAAAATTTTGTAAATAGTAAATATGATTTGATAAAACTTCAAGATAAATATTTTGAAAAAATGGTGGAATTTTTTCCCGAACTAGAAAGAGGGCAAAATTCAAAGGAAACTAAGGCAAGACATTTGGCTAATCAAGAATACAAAATTCAGCAAAAAGAAAAAGCTATGGAGTTACAACTGGAACAGATAAATAAAAATGCTATGGAACTGGAAGAGAAAAAAAAGAAACTTGAAGCAAAAAAAGAAAGATTAAAAACTGAAGATGAAAAACTATATGACATTGAAAAAATTATGGAATGTGTCAAAGAAAATAAAGGGTTTTTCAATGGAAAAGTTACAGTAACTATGGAAAAACATTTGTACCAATCTCTTCTAAGGTATGCTCGTGATGGAGAGAAATATTTTGATAAATACTTAGAAATGAAAAAGAGTGAGGAAATTTACAAAAAAGCAGTAGCAGACATTAACCGAGAAAAAGACTGGAAAATTAAAGAGTTATCGAGGGAAAATGAAAAACTAAGTAAGAAGAAAAAAGAGCTTGAAACTAAACTCATCAAACTTGATAAACTGGAGAAGCTTCAAGAGTGGTTACCACAAGAACTGAAAGATTTATTTGAAAAATACTTACAAGAGCAAGAAAAATCGAGAACTAGAGGTAAAAAAATTATAAAAACTTGGCAGGAAAAATTGGAAGATGAAAAAGAGCAACGACAAAGTAAAGGGATAGAAAGATAATCTCTTCATAATGATTTTTTCTTTTTGATTTTGACAACAACACAATAGCAGACAGTCCAGAGGAATTTGTGCAATACCCTTGCCGTAGGTAAAAATTTTGGAACAAAATTTTTAGGTATTGACAAATCTCGCTGTCTGCTGGAATTGTGTTGCAAAATCTCAAAAAAGAAAAAATACTCTATTTTTAGAAAAACGAACTTTCTGTTTTAAGCTTTTAAAATATGCTTTAAACAGTTTTTATATATTCAGTTGATAAATTATCATCAAAATTATTTAAATTGATTTTAGAGGTAAATGAGAGGCTTAGAAAAGCAAATAAAAAGAGAGATACTGGCATATCTCTCTTTTTGCTCTTTTTTACTAATCATTTACTTGTTATTTGAATTATAGCATAGATTTTTAAGAAATTCAATGATATAATGAGTTGCTCTTCTTTCTTCGCTATTCACTTCGAGAAAGGAGGTGGACAAGTGAGAAAGCTAATCAAATTACTTGTTGTGATAGTAATATTTTTATTATTATCTAAAAATCTATACTAGTTAGGTTTTATGTGGGGGAACTCTGGCAGGTTCCCTCGCTTTTTTTATGTTTGAATTTTTATAAAAAACTACTTGCTTCCTTTTCTTTGATTTAATAATATAGAAACATTTACGGGGAACATACAACAAAGTCAATAAAATCAAGGGTTCTCTGTTTTCAAAAAAAATCAATTTTTTTGAGTTTTTTGTTGTAAAAAAAAAATGCCTTGTGGTATAATTTAGTTGACGACACTAAAACTAACCTTGGCACTTTTTTAAATGCTTGGACTGGCAATCCAAGACTTTATAAATCCAAGGTAAACGAAAGGAGCTTTACTATGAAAAACCAATCATTTACAAGGGATTATTTTAATTCTCATATTACTCGCAGAAAGGGGCTTTCATATGAGTTATAATTTACAATTAAATTCTACTAAAAATAACAAAAAAATGCAAGAGGAAATTTTGCTCGAAGAGAAGCTAAGTTTTTTGAAAAAATCTTCTGTGAAAATGGCTAATATTTTTTTAGATTTTGATAAGAAAAAAGGAGCTAGAATGATAGACTGTGCCAAGGTATTATTATTTAAAAAATTTGAGCAGATAGAGTATAGAAAATTGTTTAAAGCATTTATGTGTAAAATTTTATTGTGTCCATTTTGTATGGCTCGTAAATCTATTCTCATTGGGAATAATTTATACAAGGTTTTGCAGTTTGGTGCTGATGAAAAAAAACTTGAATATATCCACCTAACTTTAGCATTAAAAAACTGTAAAATTAATGAGTTACAAGACACTATTGAATTAATGCTAAAATCTTTTAAAAAATTTGTTAATAGAGATATTTTTAAACAAAAGGGAAAAGGTGCTAAAGGAACTATTAAGGGGTGGTTTAGAAATTTAGAAATAACTTTTAATCAAGAAGATAAGACTTTCCACCCACATTTTCACATAATTTTAGCAGTAGAAAAAACTTATTTTTTCAAGGAAACTAACCCCGATGGATATCTTACACAAGAGAGAGCTTTGCAGATGTGGAAAGAGTGTCTTGGAGTTGATTATCTTCCTACAGTTGACTTAAGAAAGGTTTATTATCTTGATGAGAACGGCAACAAGATTATAAAATTTGATGATGACGGAGAGGGATTGAAAAAGGCAGTTGAGGAAGCAAGTAAGTACATAACAAAAGCTTTAGATTTATTGTCAATTGAAGATGAGAAGCTCCAAAAAAAAGTTATAAGAAGTATGCTTCAAGCTCTATCATATAGACGGTTATTTGCATATGGTGGAATACTGAAAAATATTAGGGCAGAGTTAAAACTACAAGATGAGGAAAAATCAAATCTTATTAATCTCGGAGATGATGAAATAGACACTACTGGAATGGAATATTTTATTGAAGTTTATAAGTGGTGTCAAGATAATGGAGGACAATATCAGAAGTTTATGGAACTGTCCGAGGGAGAATATAAGAAACTGGAAAAATCAATGCAAGATGAAAGAAATATTTTAAAAAAAATGGATATTTTGAAGAAAATAAAATAGGAGGATATATTTTGAGAAAATCTAGTGATGTTACTGATAAAGAATTATTTAATTCTATTTACCATTGGAAATTTGAAGATGATATGAGTTGGGAGTTTTGTAGTGGTATATTAAAACAAAATTATGATATAGATATTTCTTCAGCAACATTGAGAAGGAGAATTTTAAAATACATTGAAAGTAAAAAAATTATTCAAAAATAAGAGGTAAATAATTAGTGGTGCTTTATAGCACCACTTCAGGCTGTAGACAAAGAGAGGAGAAAATTATCTCCTCTCTTTGTTTATATAA
>OGYQ01001210.1_pt1 | contig 14857 bp, 15 predicted proteins | sample 1576641 | NCBI WGS metagenome assembly OGYQ01 (sample SAMEA3541476, study PRJEB24748) | human gut metagenome | biome: human gut; feature: human-associated habitat; material: faeces | place: China | collected 2012
GCTGGTAGCGGCGGACGCGATTTCAAACTGTTCGGAAAGGCCGGCTTTTTCCACCAGGTCTTTCATCACAAATTCCGCCATGGGACTGCGGCAGATGTTGCCGTGGCAAACAAACAGGATTCTGGTCATTGCTTTATACCCTTTCAGAAGACTTTCCGTACGAATATTTTCTTTTGATTATACCATAATCCGTCGCCCTTTTATAGAAGCTGTGCCAAAATGTTTCCTATATCTCCCTCTATGCAGATTGACTGTTTTCGGATCGTCTGTGGGGCGTATGCCGCCGACAAATTGATACATACATACGTTGCCTTTGGATTTTGACCGGTCATTTTCCAAAATGGGTATTTGATGATACCGGGGGTATTTTCCCCCACCCCCAGTTCCAGAAAAAGAATCCGTTGTCCCCCATGCTGACGAAGAAACGCTTCATAACGTCGGGCTGCCGTGTGCCAGCCCGTATCCTCCACAAAGGTATCGTCCGCCCGCAAATTCATGGTCATAGGTGCACCACAAACGGGGCAACGGGGCACCCGTTCGGCCGGAACTTTCCTGTTTTGCTGCTCTGCCACCATTTTCCGGACAACAGCTTCATTATCATAGGTCTTTTGATGACAGGGTTCGGAACACTGCCACAGACCGTAATCCCCCTGGGTATAGAACAGTCGCTGCTTGTCAAAGCCCGCTTTTTGGAAACAATGGTCCACATTGGTAGTCAGCACAAAGTAATCCTTATGGTGTACCAGTTCCAAAAGATTTTGGTAAACCGGCTTTGGCGCATCCTGGTAACGGTTGATATAGATGTAACGGCTCCAGTACGCCCAGTATTCTTCCAAAGTATCAAAGGGATAGAAGCCGCCGGAATACATATCCCGGAAGTCATACGCTGCAATAAAATCTGCGAAATACTGCCGGAAGCGCTCCCCGGAGTAGGTAAAACCGGCGGAGGTGGAAAGGCCCGCCCCGGCCCCGATGACGATTGCCTCCGCCCGGTCCAATTTCTCTTTAAGCCGCGCAATGTCATCGCAGCAGGCGTTGGTAAATTTCGCGGTCACTGTCTTTAAACACATTGAAAATCACCTCGATTTTGTCCGGGTTTTGCCGCTGCCATTCTTCAACCGTTTGAATCGCGATCCGTGCTGCCCCTTCGTTGGGGAAATGAAATTCCCCGGTGGAGATACAGCAGAAGGCCACACTATGCAGGTTGTTGGCCGCCGCCAGTTCCAGGCAGGAACGGTAACAGCTGGCCAGCAGGGCCCGGTCGTTTTTTGTGACGGTTCCATGGATGATCGGTCCGACGGTATGCAGTACCCAGTCGCAGGGCAGATTATAGGCTTTCGTGATTTTTGCCTGGCCGACAGGCTCCTCAGCCCGCTGCCCTTCCAGGATCCGGGCACATTCCAGGCGAAGCTGTACCCCCGCATAGGTGTGGATTGCATTGTCGATACAGCCGTGGCAAGGGACAAAACACCCCAGCATCTGCCGGTTGGCTGCATTGACTATGGCGTCGACGGCCAGCGTGGTGATATCTCCCTGCCAGAGATACAGACCAGGTCTTATGGGCCTCAGGTCTTTCAGCTTTACTATACCTCGCTCGGCCAACCGCGCTTCCAGATAGGCGTCCTGCACTTTCAGGAACTCTTCACTGACCGGGAGCGGCGGTCGAACGTTCATCAGGCCGCGCAAAAGTTCCCGTTTTTCCGCCAGAGCGGAAGGCAGCGCAAAATCCTGATATTCCTCTCTTTCCTTCAGCAAATAGCGAATCATATAATGCAGCCGTTGTTCCTGGGTCATATCAATACCTCCGCTCGATTGCCTTTGCAGGGCAAACTTCAAAGCAATTTCCGCAGTGCAAACAGTGTTTCTGCCGGATAACCACGGGTTTGTGGGTAATATCAATGCATTTCTGGGGGCATTGGGCGTAGCAGAATTTACAGCCGATACACGCATCCGTCACAAAATAGCCACTTTCTTTTGCCTGTGCGCCGCCAAAAGAAAAGCTGGCCCGCTCAACGGGAAGTTGCGAGAGATCAAACCATTCGCCGGTCCCCTCATAGATTTTGAACACAGTAAGTGCGCTACGGGCGCGCACGTCGGAATAGATCTTCCCCATATAAGGATTTTTGCGGAACAGTTCCGGCAGCCTGTCCGGGCCGATCTCCTTCACCTTGCCCTGTACCGACACCGCCACGCAAGAGAGGGTATCCTTCCCTTTCATGGCCGTGAACGCAATGGTATCCTGGGCTTTCAAGCGGTCATAAAAGTTCTTGCCCCTGGCGGTCAGGAAGTATAGGCCGCTTTCATCATAATCCATAAGGTCTATGGCACAGGTAACCGGTCGCCCCTGCTGGTCCACCGTGGCAAAAACGACAGAATGAATCCGGTGCACAATAAAATCAAAGTATTCCTGCACATTCATTTTACAAACTCCCCTCTCAGAAAGAGAAAAGCCCTGCAAGGCAGCAAACCCGCAGGGTCTTTCTCGTGTTACAGATTGTACTCTTTGGGCGGATTGCCGGAGAAGTCAGCAATCACTGCATGGGCATTTTTCAGATAGAACACCTCGAAAATCGGGTTGCTGGCTTCGCCGTACTGCCCCTTGACGATGGGATTCCGGATGCACATTTCCTTGGCGGCCATGTTATTCTCGAAAACAGCCTCCCCCTTCAAGCGGATCCACGCATAAGACGGGCTGGAAACGGATACCTCCACGTGGGGATTGGCCTGCATATCTTTGTAGACATCCTTCTGGTTATTGGTGCAGAACCACAGTCTGCCATCCAGTTCGCCGGCAAACATAAAGGGGCGGCATTTGGCTTTGCCATCACGTCCAACCGTGGCCAGGTACTGCACGGGATTTTCCTGCAAAAAGTTTACGACTTCCTTCATGATGAATACCTCCTGATTTTGCATACGGGGTTTTGGGATTGCAATTTTTTGCTTGCAGGATTATACTAATCCCAATAGTATCAATTGTAAAGTAAGCACTTTATTGTGCTATAGTTACCAAAAAGGAACTATTGGAAAAGGAGTGATACCATGCAACAAGCGCAAGAATTCCCTGCCTGTCCGGTAGAAACAACACTTATGCTCATTGGTGATAAATGGAAAGTCCTGATCCTGCGCGACCTCATGCCGGGAACAAAGCGGTTCGGAGAACTCAAAAAATCCATCGGCAGCGTTTCACAAAAAGTTCTCACCGCCCAGCTGCGGGATATGGAAGAGAAGGGACTGGTCAGCCGCAAAGTATATGCCGAAGTTCCGCCTCGGGTGGAGTACAGCTTGACCGAACTCGGAAAAAGTCTGAGTCCCATTTTGGATGCCTTACGGGTGTGGGGCGAAAAGTACCAGGCTCAAAACCGTTAGAAAGAACAAGGAGCAGCCTTTTTCAAGGCTGCTCCTTGTTCTTTTTATCAGAGGTAGTAGGAACTTTCCGCTTATAGGCGATTGCTGCCCCTCTCGGCTCCGACCTCGTTTCATTGTCATTCAAGGCTCTTTCAAAAACGGTGTAGTAACCACCGGTTTGAGCTGCAAAACCATTGGCATATCAGGCTTTTTTAGGGCTTTTCGAGATACTGTCCGTGGCAGACAAACAGGATTTTCACCATTTTTTCAGAACGCCTCAAAGTAACTCTTTCAAACGCTTAATATTATTTGGTATATCGCCATTTTTGTTCTGACCGTAACAACCCGTGCAGGGACGGTATCCTCTCAGCACCTCCCATGTTTTTCCCTGCAACATTGGTAAATCGTTGGTAAATTCAAAAAAATTTACCAACGGCCCTTTTCAGGTATGGGCCAAACGCAGCAGTTATCCCTTGGCATCTTCATAGCTCACATGGGTGTAAGTGTTGAGGGCAACACTGATATCCGCATGGCCTACAATAGCGCCGGCGCCCTAACCAGAAGAAAGTTATTTTCTCAAGGTTAGGATTCCCGCGCAGTAAGACATTGGCTCAAATACCAATGTCGGGAGAAACGGTTTCAATTCATCAAACACAAAATAGATTTCTGTTTCGTCCCACTCATCTCCAGCCTGCAACTTACATTTTTCCAGCTCTTCACGGGTTGCAAAGGCAACATCACCAATATAAATGCATCCGTCCTCGTTCAGCAACGGGAGCAACTCGGCAAGAAAAGAGATTTTCTGCTCATCCGTCAGATGGTGCAAGGAATACGTAGCAATAATCGCATCATACTTAAGTTGCTTCAAATCCTTAACCAATCCTCGGGAAAAATCCCCCTGATACAGTTTGGCCTTCGGCATCTTTTTTTGCGCCAATTCTATCATTTTGCCGGAAAAATCCTGCCCGCTGATGCAACACCCCTGTTCATAGAGTTTTGAAGTAAGCGTCCCCGTCCCAAAGCCAATATCCAGCACGCTCTTTCCCGGGCAAGAAAGTACTCTATTATAGATCTCGTTTAAAATCGCCTTATATCCAGCAAACGGATATGTATCACACGCATCGGACAAGCCAACGCTTTTATCATATTCACCCGCCCATAAATCAAAGCCCTTACTATTTAACATACAACATATACCTCTTCCTTGAATCCAATATAACTACAATTTTATAAGCCGAATCCGTTTTCCGTTCAAACATAAAAATTCTACGTCTGGTTTTCGGGAAATAATGGTCACTTGTTGGAAAGCTGCGATAAAAACGAAGGATGTATGTACTTTACATCCGTTTTGCCGATTCGGTTGCATCCTGCAGTAGCACATAGATAAGATTTTTGGTCACTGGTTCTTCGTTTTTCCTTGAGACTTGGATGGCATTGCCGTCTTACGTAGCCGTGCGGTATCCTGTACAGCCCGCGGCAGCCATTCGCAGTCACAGTATTCCAGCGGGATGGGGATTTCCTGTATGGCATCCCCCGGTGCGGGGCGTTTCAGCGCAGGAGGCAGATACGAAAGCCCTACCTCCCGCAGCGACAGGACTTCGCCGCTGAGCCAGCCCACCGGCTGATCGTCACAGTACAGACAATAACAGCCAAACATCTTTTTTACACGGACATTCAGCCCCTGCAGGGCCGCGAGCCACCTCTGTACGGTTGTTTCTTCCGGATATGCCATCTGGCACGCCTCCTTTACCGCCAAGTTTATCTTACAGTATTCTTATTTATAGTATACTGCACCCCGACGGCAACGAACAGCCGGGGAGTTGTAAATTTTGTACGGAAAATGCAAAAAGAACCGGACTTGTGCCCAAAAGCACAAGTCCGGTTCTTCGCATAGCGTCACCGTAAAAGGCCAACGATCTGATTCAGTCTTTCAGAAGCCGTTCCGCAAGCTGTTGGGTCTGCTTGCCGGCAGGCGGCTGCGCTCTTTTCCCCTGCTGTTTCTCAGGAGAGAGCTGCGCTCCAGGGCTGCGGCTCTGTCGTGACCGGGGCATAAGGCGTGGCCATGGCTTCTTCCATCTTCAGCGTGATATACATATCCTGCAGGCCCTGCGCAAGAGAATAAACCTCCTCGCCGGTCTTGAGATACCGGTCCATCCCTTGCAGAAGCGATGCCACCGCGATCTCATCATCATTGAAGCGCGCCCCCGGGAACGGAGAACGGTACAGGAATTTTTCCCCCAGCATAAGGCCGAAGTGGGACCATTCCTGGTTGCCGTATACGCCCAGATCGATTCTGCGCAGGTCCTGGGTCACCGGGATGTTTTCCGGCGTCAGATACCGGACCGTAAGATCATCGATTTCGCCCCGGGTCCCCTGTACGCCAAGCTGTCTTGTACGGATGAAGGAATGATACTGCGCCGGATCAGAGAAATCAAAGAAGGCCACCTGGCCATTCTCAAACTCCAGCGTCGCACGGTCCCGGGGGCAACGGAAGGTTTCCCCATCAAAAACCATGCCCTCGCGGCCATAGGTTTCGGTCACGGTAAAGTGATACCGTTTGGCATAGATCGTGCACTTTTCGTCCCGGATGCCCAGCAGTTTGCGGATCATGCTGATTCCGTGGTACCCGTGCAGAGCGGAGATATTCACATTCTCCACATCGCCCAGCATACCGTCGGACAACGCCTTCAACCAGGCAGAATAAAGCGGCTGCAGGAAGTACTGTTCCGCCACCTGCACCTTGGCGCCGTGACGCTGGCAGGCATCCCAGAGGGCCAGCAGGTCTTCTTCGGTTTCTCCCGGAGGGGTTTCCGTCAGGACCGGGATCTTTTTCTCAAACAGTTCCTCCAACGTCGAAGCAACACACCCGCGCCGGATAGCCAGCACTACAAAGGAGGGCGCATCCGCCATGAGTTCTTCCAGGGAATTGACAACCTTTACCCCAAAAGTTTGGGAAAACGCCTTTCCCTTTTCGGGATCACGGATCATAACCGCCGTCAGCTCAAACTGTTCCGGAAGCGCCTTGGCAATACGGATATAAAATTCTCCACGCCATCCGGAGCCAATCAGGCCAAATCGAATCTTATCCATGCTGTAATTTCCCTCCTCGTTCAGGGAACGTCAAAGCCGCGGGAAGCCGCCAGGATCGCATACCACTCATCGTAGGAGAGTTCCAGATCCAGTGCGGCAGCGGCATTCTGCAGGCGCTGGGGATTCATTGTACCGGTAATCACCATCATCTTGGCGGGATGCCGCAGCACAAAGGCATACATGACCGTATCCATCGCCACACCTTTGGCTTCAGCGATCTCGCTGAGCGTTTCGCGCAGGCGGACGGACTGTTCATCCTGCCCGGCAAACACACTGCCGCCGCCCAGCGGCGACCAGGCCATGATGCCGGTCTTGTGCTTCATCGCGGTATCCACCACGCCGTTGAAGAAATTGTAGGTTGCTTTGACGGAAACCTCCATCTGATTCACCAGCAGCGGGATGGAAAGGTAGCTCTGCAGGGTTTCAAACTGAGAAGGCTCATAGTTGGAAACACCCACATGCAGCGCCTTGCCTTCCCGCACGATCTGCTCAAGAGCCATCGCCGTCTGCTCCGGATTGCCCAGCACATCCGGCCGGTGGATCAGCAGAAGGTCCACATGGTCGGTGGACAGGCGCTTCAGGGAAGCGTCCATTTCTTTGAGAAGATTCTCCTTGGTGGAGTCGTAATAGATATGCCGGTTTCCCCGCTGTCCGGGCAGGATGATGCCTGCCTTCGTAACAATTTTGATCTGATCCCGAAGAGAAGGCTCGACCTTCAGCACCTCGTCGCCGAACATCTGCTCACAGGCACCGGCACCGTAAACAGGCGCGTGGTCGAAGCTGTCGATCCCCAGTTCAAGGCAGCGGTGCACAAACGTGCGCAGTTCTTCGCCGGAGATGCCGGCACCCACGGTGCGCATACAGCCGGCCACAACGCGGCTCAGTCTGAGAGAATCGGATAAGGTTACGTACTGCATGGAAATTCCTCCAATATATAGAAATTATATGGTTTTATCCCTTCATACCGCCGGTGGTAAGGCCCGCGATAATGTTCTTCTGGAAGATCAGCACCAGCAGAATCAGCGGTACGGTAACCACGATGGATGCAGCCGCCATATCGCCCCAGGGCAGCTGATAGTTGCTGGGGAACAGTGCGATACCCACAGGCACTGTCCGCATTTCTTCTGCCTGCATAAACGTAAGGGCGTAGAGATACTCGTTCCAGCAGTTGATGAACACCAGCAGACCTACCGAGAAAATGGCCGGCTTGATCAGCGGAAGAATGATCCGGACAAAGGTCTGTCTGCGGTTGCAGCCGTCGATGGCGGCAGCCTCCTCGTAGCCGCGGTCAAGCTGACCGAAGAAGCTGGAGAGAAGCCAGATGGCCATCGGCAGAGAGAACGTGATGTAGGGAATGATCAGGCCTGCATAGGTATTCAGAAGTTTCAGGTTCTTCAGAATCAGATACAAGGGCGACAGGGTCGCGATGGTCGGGAACATGGAGATGCTCAGAATACACATCAGCAAAACCTTGCGGCCCTTAAAGCGCAGCCGGGAAAGGGCATAGGCGGCGGTGGAACCCACACCCAGACTCAGCAAGGTGGAGCAGATCGCCACAAAGGCGCTGTTGAACAGATACCGGGCAAAGGGATGTTTGGTAAAGACATTCACGTAGAAATCAAAGTGAATGTAGCTGGGGATCCATTTGGCCGGCATGGCAGAGATCTCGTTCAGCGGTTTGATCGACGTCAGGAACTGCCAGATAAAGGGCAGCAACAACATAACCAAAAAGACCACAACAAAGAGGTAGAAGGCAACCCAGCCCAGACGCTGTTTTGTTTTTTGTGTCATGATGTTGCCTCCTTAGTCCACTGACAGGTCCTTCCGAAGGAAGAACATATAAACCATACTGATGGCGAATACAACAACGAAGATCAGCACCGACAGCGCAGAACCATAGCCGAAGTCCAGGAACGTCATCAGCTGCGTGTAAGAGTAGATCGCGATACTCTCGGTACCGTTGGCACCGCCGGTCATGACGCTGATGAGGTCGAAGACGCGGAAAGCATCCAGCGTACGGAACAGCAGCGCCACCAGAAGCGAGCGGCGCGTCATGGGCAGTGTGATGTACACAAAGCGCTGTACCACACCGGCGCCATCCAGCTTGGCGGATTCATACAGTTCATCCGGGATCATCTGCAGGCCTGCCAGAATCAGCAAGGCCATATAGGGCGCGGTTTTCCACACGTCGGTGATCACAAGCGCCAGGAAACTGCCGTCCGACGTGCTCAGCCAGGCTTTGTACTCATCGATAATCCCCAGCCGGTACAGCACGTCATTAAACATACCGTACTGATCGTTATAGATAAACTTCCACATCATGGCGGAAACGGATGTGGGAATCGCCCAGGGAATCAGGATGGCGGCTCGCACAAGTCCCCGCCCCTTAAAAGTCCGGTTCATGATCAGTGCGGCTGCAAAGCCGATGATCATTTCCAGCAAAACCGTTACCACGGTAAATTTCAATGTAAAAAGAATGTCCTGACCTGCTCGGGCATCCGTAAAGATCTTGGCATAATTTTCCAGGCCGACAAAGGGATACCCGGACTGGGGCCGCTTCAGATTCATCTCATGGAAGCTGATCCAGAACGTGCGCAGGATGGGGTAGATCGCGATAACGCCTACCAGAAGAAGGGCAGGGGCCATCATGATCCAGGCGGCTCTTGCCTCCTGCTGCCGGAACGTCAGCTTGCCCCGGTTCTTACTTTTCATATACTCATTCCTCTCCATTCCGTCTGCTATCGCCCCGGAAATCAGCTCTGAAAGCACACATACGATGACAGGAGTCCCGCCATCGTATGTGTGTGCCATTTCAGCTCAGGGCTCAGGCATTCCGGTTTGCACCGGAGTATGTTTCCTATTTAGCTCAGGGCTTCCAACTCGCCCTGCAGGGTATTCAGCGCATCCTCCACGGCCACTTCGCCGGTCAGAGCGCTATGCACATTGCGCTGGATCGCGTCGGATACCTCGGCATACATGGGAGAGATCGGACGGCTCTTGCCGTTTTCGATGATGCTGAAGAAATCCGCGTAGAAAGGAATCTGCTCCAGGACTTCGGCATCAGAGTAGACAGCCTTCACCGTCGGCGGCTGCGCAGAACGCAGGGTAAAGGTCTTTTCGGCCTCCTCAGAAACCAGCCACTTCACGAAAGTCTTGGCCGCTTCCTTCTGCGCATCGCTGATATAGGTGTTGATGACCAGGTCCAGGCCGCCCAGGCAGCTGTGCGCCGTGTCGCCCTCGTTCTGGACAGGCAGAACGGTCATGCCCACGTTGCCAGCCACATTGGACTGTTCCGCATCGTTGAAGGTGTTCCAGGTACCGGACCAGGTGCGGCAGGTCAGGGACTTGCCTTCCTGGAAAATCTGCTGGGACTCCGTTTCGCTGTAGGTGGTGGTGCCTTCCGCAGCGTAGGTGCCGATGTAGTCCTTCATCAGCTGCGTAGCGGCAATGTTCTCTGCACTGTTGGCCACGGGGTTGCCCTCGGCATCCAGCACGTCACCGCCGAAGCTCCACAGGAATTCCACCCAGTTGCACACCATGGACTCGCTCTGGCCGCCCTGGTAAGAGAAGGCGTACTCAATACCGGAATCTTCGGGCAACTGCTCAAAGACTTCGATCCAGCCGTCATAGGTGGTGGGAACTTCGGTGATGCCCAGTTCTTCCAGCACGTCCGTGCGGTAGAACAGCGCGGAGGCGTTGGTGAACCAGGGGGCCGCATACAGCGTACCGTCATAGGTAGCGCCTTCCACGGTACCGCTCAGAAGGGCATCCAGCTCTTCCTGCGTGAACATATCGGTCATCGGTTCGATCCAGCCGGCGGCGGCAAACTCGGAAACGTACGTTACGTCCAGAGCCATCACGTCTACGCTGGTATCCTCTGCCACCATCTTGTTGACAAAGTCGTCATGGAGGTTGTTGGCGTCCTGCGGCAGACGGTAAGACTCTACCACGATCTGGTCCTGGCTGGCATTGAAGTCCTCAATGGCGGCCTGGGTCGCTTCCCCGACGCCTTCGTCAAAGGCAAAGGTCAAGGTAATGGGTTCGGAGGCCTCCGTCCCACCGCTGCTGGCTGCTTCCCCTGTGCTGCTGGTGCCGGTGCTGCTTGCGGCGGTATTGCCGCAGGCGGCCAAGGACAACACCATTGCCGATGCAAGAGTAAGCGACATGATCTTCTTTCCTGTGTTCATTTGATATGCTCCCTTCAATTAAAATTCACTTTATCCTTTTACAAGGATAAAGACGAAACCACATGAAAGCCTTTACGCAAATTGCATAAAACCACTTTTATGAAGCAGAAAAATCTCACAAAACACATGATACCGTATCTATCATGCACAGTGCAGGGAGCCTCAAACGTCCCTTTACCTTTTTGTCTTTTCTTCGGATAAGCAGACGGGTCTTGCCGGTTACCGAATATCCTTCACCGTGAAACGACGGATCACCTTGTGCGGAATATGTGTTATGCTTCCGGTCGTTTTCATTCCGCTTTCCACCAGGTCAAACAACACATTGGCCGCTGTTTTTCCCTCGTCGAAATACGGGATTCTGACGGTGGTCAATGCGGGGCTGAAATAACGGGCCAGATCCGAATCGTCCACACCCATGATGGAAAGATCGTCGGGAACACGCAGTCCCAGGCGCCCCGCGCAGGAGATGGCGCCAATGGCCATCAGGTCAGAGCACGCCATTACCGCTGTGGGCAGTTCTGTGTTTTCCTCATACAGACGGCGCATACAATCTGCACCGCTTTCGTAGGTAAAATTCCCATGAAGAATGTAAGAATCCGGAATCTCCAGCGAAAGTTCCTCCGCCGCCTGGCGGAAACCCTCCAGCCGCTTGCTGCCGTTGGAATAGTCCCGCTCAGGCCCGCCGATAAAAGCGATCCTCCGGTGTCCGTTGGCATACAGGAATCGAACGGCATCCGCAATGGCGGATACATTATCATGGATCACCGTGGTCACCGCATGTTTGCCATCGTTGGCCTCCTGCGTGACCAGGACCACGGGATAGCTCAGGTTCAGCATGGTACGCACGCTTTCCTGGTCAATATCCACACCCGCCAGCAAAACTCCCGTGGAGTGCTGCTCCTCCATCCGGTACAGCAGCGCTTTCTCGTTGTCCTTGTTGCCGCCGGATTCACAGATCATCACCGTAAATCCCCGTTCCTGGCAAACCTGATGAATCCCTTTTACCAAAGAGGAGATAACCGGGTTGGAGATATCCGTTACAATGATGCCAATGATATTGGACTTGTTGGTGGTGAGCGCCCTTGCAAAGGTATTGGGGCGAAAATGATTGCGATTTACCGCCTCCATGACCCGGTTGCGCAGCTCGGGACTCACCGTCTTGGAGCCATTGATCACACGGGATACCGTGGCAATGGATACGTTTGCCTCTTTCGCAATGTCATCAATTGTGATAGCCATAGTATGAATCCTCAATCATTCAATGCAGGAAAAGGCTTACTGTGCCCTTATTGTACATAGCCTTTATTTCCATGTCAAGCAATTCCAAAATTTTGCAATTTCTTTCCCGTTTTTTTGATATGCTGCACAAATGCAGCTTCCCGTTTTGAACATTCCGTCAAAACATTTTTCCGGGCGGGAAAGCGTTTTCCCGTTAATTTTTACAATATTCCTCAATCTCATCCATGTAATCGGCCGACAGCTTTATACACAAAACTGACGCCGTGGAAAACCAGAAGAACAGCATCACCGGCAGCAAAGCGAGGATCACGCCCATAGGGAAAACCAGCAGTACCAGCGGGGACACCATAGCCGCAGCGATCCCCAATCCGCGGGGCAAATGAGCCACCGTCGCCAGCAAAGCCGCCTTCAGATACTTTGTGCGAAAATTCTGAAAACAGCCGATTATCCGTGCCAGATGATAGACGAACGCCAGCAGTACAATCACAAGCAAAAAGTACACGCCCAGCAGTACAATACGTACAGCACCGGAAAAAGCCACCAGTGTGAAGAGCATATTGTAAGCCAGCAGCATGAATACCAGGCTTGCAATACAGCCAACCAACACCGAGGGCAGGAACGCCGCCCGGAACTTCTTAAAAAAGTAGCTGAATGTGGGTCTTCCCTCCTCTTTCCAAAAGGCATCCGTGCAAGCCAACAGCGCCACATAGGCAGGCCCTATGGTAAAAAGCGGGATGGAGCAGAGCAGGAACAGAACGTTCATGGCGCCCAATTCCATGATCAACTCCAGCAAACGATACAGTTTTCCGTTTTCACTTAAAAAATGTTTCATATACACCTCACTGAATGGGTATCCGCTCTCCAAGTTCAGGCGCAGCATCCGCCACGCCGTTCTCGCTCTTATCTCCTTTTATACGGTAGAACACCTCCTCCGCGACCGGCCAAAAGGATTCGCCGGCCTATCCCTATTGTTTGTGTTTGCCTCCCATTTGTATATAAAACAGATTATATCACATACCGACCATCCTTTTACAGCAAAAAACTTGCACCTTCTTCAACAAAAAACGGGCAGCGCGTTTTCCGCGCTGCCCGGGTTAGCCGTTCCGGATTCAGGAAGATTTGTGCATGATGTTTTTCTCGTAGTCCCGCAGGGAGGCCAGTGCCTTGGGGGCCAGCGGGAACAGTGCGATCATGTTGAACACCGTCATCAGGCCCACGCCCACGTCGCCCAGGTCCCACACAAACTGGTAGGCCGCAAGCCCGCCGATAAACAGCATGACCAGCGCCAGGATCTTATAGGCCAGCTGGGCGCCCCAGCGGTCGCCGAACAGGTACGCCACATTGGACCGGGCATAGAACAGGATGCCCAAAAAAGTGGACAGGCTGAACAGCCACAGGATCACCGCAATAAAGATTACGCCAAACTCGCCCAGATGATACCGCATGGCGGCTTGCAGCAGGTCCATGCCTTCCAGACCGTTGGTCAGTTCCGCGGGGGTCAGCAGCATGATCATGGCCGAGCAGCTGCAGATGACCAGCGTATCAATAAAGACCCCCAACGCCTGCAAAAGGCCGGCCTTGGCCGGGTGGTCGATGTGGGAAGCAGCCGCCGCGCAGGGCGCGGACCCGGAGCCCGCTTCATTGGAGAACAGCCCGCGCTTGGTACCGTTCATAATGACGGCGCCGATACCGCCGCCCACCACCTGGCGCAGGCCGAAGGCCTCGGCAAAAATGCGGCTGAACACGCCAGGCAGCAGCGGCGCATTCTTAAGAATGATAAACAGCGTGATGAAGAAATAGCAGGCCGCCATGACCGGGACCATGATGTCCAGCACACGGACGGTGGCGTGCTTGCGCAGCACGATGACAGCCGCCACGATGACCAGCGCGATGGTGGAATACAGCGGCGGAATATGGAAAGCATTTTCAAAAGAAGCTGAAATGGAATTGCTGGTGACCTGGCTGATGCCGCACCAGCAGATAAGCCCCGACAGCGCAAAAAGCGCCGCGATCACCGAATGTTTGCGGCGGCTGCCCTTGGGCACAAACAGCGCATGGAGATAGTAGGCCGGGCCGCCCCGGTACCCGCCGTAAAGGGGGTCTTTTTCTTTATAAAGCTGGGCCAGGGTCGCCTCAATAAAGGCAGTGGAGGACCCCAGCAGTGCCATGATCCACATCCAGAACACGGCACCTGCGCCGCCGGCGGAGATGGCCGCCACCACGCCCACAAGATTGCCCATTCCCACACGACAGGCTGTGGAAACGATGAGCGCCTGCACACCGGAAAGGCCGTGCTCGGTCTTTTTGTTGTTGGACAGGGTGACGCGGACCATTTCGGGGAACAGGCGGAAAGGCAAAAACCGTGTACGCACCGTAAAATAGACCCCCGCCGGGACCAGGATCATCACCAACAGCGACAATCCCAGGGTACTGCCGCCCGGCAGCGGGATCTGCACCAGGTCCCCCCAGAGCAAGTTATAAATGGCTTTGAACACGGCCATAACAAGATTCCTCTCTATTTCTGCAGACTTCCGCAATACAGCGTTTTAAAGTAGTGTACCACAAACCGGCCGTCGGGGGAAGTCTTTTTCCGTTTTACAGCCGATGACAGAGATCCGGGATGCCGATGTCGGCCAGCCGGACTTCGCCGCAGAAAGCCGCCACCTGCGGGACCGTATGCACGGGTTTGCGGCTGTCAAAAGCCACGGTCAGGTCAGCCTGTACCGCGCCTTCGGCGGCTTCCCCGGTGTCGGCACAAAGGCCGCTGGGCAGGTCCACCGCCAGCAAAAACGCCCCGGCGGCCCGGCTTTGGTTCAGCAGTGCACAGGCCGCTTGCCCCGCCGGGCGCAGCGCACCGTGAAAGCCGGTGCCGTACACCGCATCCACCGCCACCGTCCAGGCCTGCGGGTCCGGCGGGGTGTCCCGGGGCAGCACGGTGACAGGCAATGCCCGCAGCCTCTCCCGGTTGGCGAGGGCATCGGCCGTGCGGGGCTCCC